>OJNQ01002351.1_pt1 | contig 12270 bp, 8 predicted proteins | sample 1597621 | NCBI WGS metagenome assembly OJNQ01 (sample SAMEA2452137, study PRJEB22498) | human gut metagenome | reverse complement strand
GGAGAAACAGTTGGCAGACTGGCAGGCTTTTGGATTGATTGGTTAGGAAAGGTTTTATTGTGAAAAAGATATGAAGAAGGTACAGAAAGCATTACTTGTGTTGTTGAGAGCAGGGTTATGGGAGAGCAGGATAGAAGATTTGTCTTGTTTTCCAATGTCTGCAGGGGAGTGGAAGAACTTGTACCTTTTGTCAAGGCAGCAGACTGTTACCGGAATTGTTTTTCAGGGAATACAGCATTTGCCTGAACATTTTTTACCGGAAGAGAAACTACTGGTTCGCTGGATGGCAGAAACAGATGCTATTGAGCGTAAAAATATGCAGATGAACAAGGTGTTGGATTTATTGGTGCAATGGTTTACCGAAAGCGGAGTTCAGCCTGTATTACAGAAGGGGCAAGGAATTGCCTCGTTATATGAGAACCCTTTGTTACGCGAATGTGGGGATATTGATTTTTATTTCGATAGCCGGCAGATGTTTGAAAAAGCTTTTTCTCTTATCCGTCAGTGTGGCTTGCGGGGAAAGGTACAAGCTGATCAGAGTGTGACCTACGCATGGAAGGGAGTAGAAGTGGAGCATCATACGTGCTTGCTGGATTTGCATAATCCTTTTTTACAACGTTATGCAAAAGAGCTGGAACAGCAATATGGATATAATCACATGAGCTTGGAAGGAGGACTGGATGTAAGGATTCCTTCTCCTGTATTGAATCTCCTGCTTCAGAGCTTACATATTTTAAAGCATGCTTTGGGATGGGGAATCGGATTGCGTCAGTTGTGTGATATGGCCCGCAGTTGCTATAAGTTGCATGATGAGGTGGAATCTGAAGAAATGAAAAAGATTACATTAAAATTGGGAATGGACAGATGGCAGCAGTTGCTACATGCATTTTTGGTGGAGCATCTGGGACTTCCAGTGGCGTATCTTCCTTATCAGGAGATAGCTTCAGATTCATCCCCTTTACTTGATATTATCTGGAGGGGCGGAAATTTTGGCTTGTATGTTCCCGGACATCAGCGGAAGTCACAATCGCTTTTGGCCGGCAAATGGCAGACGGCATGTGCTTTTCAGCGTAATATTCGTTTTGCATTTCGTTATGCGCCCAAAGAAGGTTTTTGGGTATTTTCCAGTTTGTTGAAAGGACAATTGAAATGAGAATAGAACATCAGTTTTCTATTGCAGGATTTGAGGTGAGTGTCAGTTTTCCAGATGGATGGGATGCTGATACTTTATTACCCTCTTTTCGCCCCTTCTATGGTAAGAAGGAGGGGCAGGAAAAAGCTTTGCTGAAGTGTACGGTGTGTACTTCGGTGGAAAATAAGGCTGCGATGCCTTCGGGTGAATTAATCGAGAATACGCTCAGCGATATGGGCTACGTTAGTTTGTATAAAGAAGCAGAAGGGTATTGTGTCACACTTTCTGCAGAACAGGGAGGAACATTGCATGTCATGCAAGCCGATAGATGTTTTTCTGTTGTCAGCGTGTTTTTGCACGAAGAAGATAAACGGGCTGGGCATGCATTGTCTTCCTTGCTTCGCATTGCCTATTCGCAGGCAGTTCTTTACCGGGATGCCGTATCCATTCATGCTTCAGCGGTGTATTGTGAGAACAAGGCTTTTTTATTTATGGGAAAGAGCGGAACAGGAAAAAGCACGCATTCTTCGCTGTGGATGAAATATATACAAGGAACGGAGCTGCTGAACGACGATAACCCGACATTACGTATCGTGGATGGAAAGGTGTATGCTTATGGCACGCCGTGGAGTGGCAAGACCCCTTGTTATAAGTCGCTTTCCTATCCGGTAGGTGGAATGGTGCGTTTGAAACAGGCTCCGGCAAACCGTTTTGTCCGCCAGCAAGAGGTGGAAGCTTTTATTGCACTTTTTCCGGGATGCTGTGTCATTCATCAGGATGCGGAATTACGTGCTTGCCTTTATGACACGTTGATTCGGATGGTAGAACAAGTTCCTGTGGGGGTATTGGAATGCAGACCCGATGAGGAGGCAGCCCTGTTATGCCGGAACATGTTACTTCGAACAGACAAATAGAAATAAATTACTAATAACTTAACTATACCTAAACGTATGAAAAAACCAGTCTATTTATGGGCAAGCTTGCTTGCCGTGTTGCTGTTGACTTCCTGTGCGTCGCGCAAGAATTTCGTGTATTTGCAGGATATGGAAATGGGACTGAAATATCCCATTGAAACCAAGCATGAGGCAGTGGTGCATCGGGATGACCGTCTGAGCATTACTGTCAGCTGCAAAAATCCGGAGCTGGCCATTCCGTTCAATATTTACGATGGCACATTCCGTGTAGGAACGGATGGAAGCGTAACTGCAGATGCTTCGAGCAAAGTGAACGAGAAAGGTTATCGTGTGGATGTAAACGGTGACATTGATTTCCCTATTTTGGGTAAGTTGCACATTGAAGGAATGAAAGTAAGCGAAGTGCGCGACTTAATCAAGCAGAAAATTGAAGAGGGAGAATATATGAAAGACCCGCTGGTTTCTATTGAGTTCTTAAATTTTAAATATACGGTGCTGGGAGCTGTGGGAAGTAATGGAACCTATACCGTGGACGGGGATCGCGTGACATTGCTGGAAGCCATAGCCAAGGCGGGAGATTTGACTTCCAAGGCCAAAGTAGACCGGGTAGCTGTAATTCGTGAAATAGAGGGCGAACGTCAGATTTTTATGCACGACCTGCGTACCAAGGACATATTTGATTCTCCCTGCTTCTACCTTCAGCAGAATGACATTGTATATGTAGAGCCTAAGTACAAGAAAAAGGATGTGGAAGACCGGGGATGGCAGGTTGCTACAACTTTGTTGTCTGTCGTAACGGCCGTATGCTCAATCTTGTGGGCAATCAAGTAAGGATGATTCTAATTAATAGTTACAAAACGATATGCAGACGAACAATTCTTCTAACAAGAATGACCAAGGGCTGAATATAGTGGATTTATTCATGTATTTGGCTTCTCAATGGAAGTGGTTCTTACTTTCCATTTTGATTTGCGGTGGGATTGCGTGGTATAATTATGCCCGTGCTCCGCTGGTGTACTTTCGTTCGGCTACGGTCATTATCAAAGATCCGTCGAACAAAGCCAGTACTTCCGGTCTGGACCGCTTCGATAATTTTATTAACAAGGTGAATGTGGCCAATGAAATATTGCAGTTCCGTTCCAAGAAGCTGATGCGTGAGGTGGTACAGCGTGTACATGCCGATGTGAGCTATCAGATAAAGGACGGTTTGCGCAGCAATGAGTTGTACAACGAATCGCCCGTATTGGTCAGCCTTCCGGATGCATTGCCCGAACAAAGCTTCTCTTTTACGATGACCCTGAAAGATGCAAAGACGGTAACCCTCTCTGATTTCTCGGGAATTGAGGCGAAACCATCGTATGAGGTGGCGTTGAATGATACGGTGGCAATCATCGAAGGGATGAATGTGGTGGTAACTGCAACCAATTACTTGCGTGATTCCTGGCTGAATACGCCTATACGGGTACAGAAACTTCCGGTAGAATCGATGGTGAATTATTATAAGAATGCTTTGGGCATTCAGCAGGAAGAAGAGGAAGCTTCCATCCTTACTCTGGCTTTGAAAGACAGTTCACCAGCCCGTGCGGAAGATGTGCTGAATACATTGATTACGGTATACAATGAAGAGGCCATCAAAGAAAAAAATCAGGTGGCAGTGAATACCGCTAACTTTATCAATGAGCGTCTTATCATCATTGAACGTGAGTTGGGAAATGTGGAATCCAATCTGGAATCGTTCAAGCAGCGGAATCAGATTGTGGACATTGCTTCCTCGGCAGGTATGTATATGACTGAATCGCAGAAATACAATGCTGATGCCATGGAACTGGAAACTCAGCTTCGTCTGGCTAATTTTATTAAGGACTACCTGACAGACCCTAGTAAGGAAACCGACCTGATACCTTCTAACACGGGAATCAGCGATATGAACATTGAAAATCAGATTAGTCTTTACAATGCAGCTAAACTGAAGCGTGACCACTTGATTGATGACAGTAGTGTGAACAACCCTGTGGTGCAGGAGCTCAACAATTCGCTTCGTGCCATGAAGCAAAGTATTATTCGTGCTGTGGACAATATGATTGTCAGCCTGAATGTGAAACGCAATGACGCACAGAACCGTGAAATGCGTGCCCAGGACCGTGTGACGGCTATTCCGACAAAAGAACGGCAGATGCTTTCTATCGAACGTCAGCAGAAAATCAAGGAAGCACTTTATCTGTTCCTGCTGAACAAACGTGAGGAGAATGCCCTTTCACAGGCCATGGCCGACAACAATGCCCGCGTGATAGACGGAGCAGAAGGAAGCAATGCACCGATTTCTCCCAACCGCAACCGTATCCTGTTGTTGGGATTGCTGGTGGGAATCGCTTTGCCGGGAGCGGTTTGTCTGGCTATTCTCTTTATGGATACACGGGTTCACGGACGGAAGGATATAGAAGGAGTTACTTCCGTGCCTTATTTAGGAGAAATTCCATTGGATAAAGAAGCCATGAAAGACCACCGGAAGAAGGTCATGGCAGTGAAAGAGCAGGGTGATGACATCGTGTCGGAAGCCTTTCGTATTTTACGTACCAACATGGCTTTCCTTTCCAAAAAAGACAAGCCTGCGCAGGTAATTACCTTTACTTCGTTCAATATCGGAGCGGGAAAGACCTTTATTGCACGCAACTTGTCCATGAGTCTGGCTTATATGAAAAAACGGGTAGTCATGGTCGATTTGGATATCCGTAAGGGAACATTAAGCCGTCATTTCGGGCACTATCATGTAGGTGTCACCAATTATCTGTCGGACAATACGGTGAAGGTGGATGATATCATACAGCATCAGGAAGGGTTTGACCTGATTCCGGCAGGAATCCTGGCTCCCAATCCGGCAGAACTATTGATGGACAATCGTTTGGATGAACTGATGAATGAACTGCGTACCCGTTATGATTACATCATTGCCGACAATGTGCCGGTGGGTTTGATTGCCGATGCTACGATTGCAAACCGTATAGCCGACCTGACCATTTTTGTGGTACGTGCAGGTAAGCTCGACCGTCGTCAGTTGCCGGATATCGAGAAACTTTATCAGGAAAAGAAACTGAAGAACATGGCACTGGTTCTGAACGGGGCCAATCCGGAGCGTCATGGCTATGGTTATAGCTACGGGTATGGTTACGGCTATGGTTATGGAACTAAGAAAAAGAAAACGTTTTTTTTAAAATAAATGCGTATGAAAAAACAAAATGAGAGTTTAGTAAGGGTCTTATTTAGGGAGACCAAAGTTAATTTTTTTAATCTAAAAAGAAAGTGAGGATTTTATGAAGAATCAAAAACAAAAAGAGTATGAAGCTCCGCAAACTACCTGTCTGGAGGTAGAGCTGGAGCAGGGGTTTATGAAGGCCTCGGTGTTTGAAGAAAAAGAGAATACGGAAAGCTTGACTATTGAAGATCATAATGTGGACGAGACGTTTGATTTTTCTACTGGTAGCTGGGACTAATATGTGTAACAAAAAATAAGACAATATGAAATATCTTAAATATATAACGAATGGAGCATTATTTGCTCTGTTGTTAGCAGGCTGTTCTGATGATTTGGATAATAAACCAGTAGTATTACCTGTAAGCGGTGACGAAATTGAGTTCGGAGCAGCTTCAGGTGGTTTCACTGATGTAAACCCTGAAAGCAGGACTATCTATGATGTTCCTGCCGGTTCTACTTTTGATAACTATCAATTATTGAATATCAAATGGCAATATGGTATTGACCAGGTGCGTGTGTATTGTCCTGAAGGAGCTGATGGATTCAGAACTGCCGACTATACAGTAGAAGAAACAACAGATGCCTCTTCCAGTACTTCTACAGGATATCTCGTGAAAAAAGGTGAAACCGGTGTGCGTTGGGGAAATACAAATGATCCGCATAATTTCTATGCATTCTATTCATTGGACAGAATAGATGAAGGACTTCAGACCGGTACTACAGTGACTGCTACCATTCCTACGGGACAGGAGGGTGGTCAATTACTGACTTATAATAATGATGGAACAATTGTTGAAGACAAGACTGGACCTTTCAAAATTATCACTCCGGATATGACCTACTGTTTGATGGCAGGAAAAGGAACATGGAAGCCCGGAACTGATAAGAATGTTGCCTTGACATTCACACCGATTGTAACAGTGCTTGATGTGCTTATTAATGGACCGGAAGATGTGGAATTCATGAATATTGTTTCCGTTTCTGTAAGAAGCAAATCCGGTAAGAATATCGTGGGTACATTCTCGTATAATTTGGCTGACAACACTTATAATTTTGATGCAACGGACAAGAGTGGAACTGCCGCTTCCATTGCAACTGTTCAGACCATAATTGATAATAATCCTGTTTCACTCAAGAAGAATGAACAATTGAATGTTAAATTCTTCTTATTGCCGAGAGAAATTAGCGATGGAGATTTAGTGGTTTCTGTACTGACAGAAGGTGGAGTAGTATATAGTAAAACTATATCAGGAACCAGTACTACTCCTGGAGGTGATGGCATATTAGACGCCGGTCTTATTACCCGTATTAAAACTCCGAAACTGGGTGGACAGGAAGCTAATAACTGGATGAGCCAGATTCCTGACAATGTACTTTTCTCGCAGTTGTCTCTGCCAGGCACCAAAAACTCGTTTGCTTATAATGTAGATAAAAGTTTCAACCCTAACAGCGGTATTTCACGTTTTTATCAGGCATTGCCGCCTTTGGGCATTTATGCTACTGCAGAAAACAGCACTCAGTTCAATGAAGGCGTTCGTGTTTTTGACGTGCAACTTAATCTTACGAGAGACAGCGAAACTGCTACTCCGGTGGTATATGCCGGTGGCGCAAATGTCGTTCCGCAAATTACTCTTGAAGATGTTTTGACTACACTGAACGAAAAGATACATCCGAATTCAAAACCGGTGACCGAATGTGCTGTGGTCTTCCTGAATTTCGTTAATGGAAAGTCTCAAGGAGGTACATCCAGCGTTTCTACTTGGTTGTCTGCCGTGATGAATGCACTGGATAGTTGGAATCAAAGTAATTCTGGTATACTGACTACTTTTAACGCCAATACTACTATGTTGGATATGAGAGGTAAAATAGCCGTTATTTTCAATCTTGAAAATAACGAAAACCTTCCATCGGGGTCAGCACCAGTGAACTATATTACCGGATCATCTACCAGTGTGCAGAACACTAGTATTGTTGATGCAAAATTCAGCAGCGGTGCAGGTGTGCGCATTCAGAATCTGCATCAGTGCAATAACCCGAATTTTGAGAGTACTGAAGCTGGAAACTTTGGATACCGCGAAGAAGGCATCGGACTTGTTCCTTATTTCATAACAAAGGCGAATTATAATGACCCAACAGTAAGTTGCAACTTGATAGAAACAAAGAAAGCTTTGATGGAGCAGATTAATGATGAAATAGCCAAAAACAACGGAAATCTGTATATCAATGATTTGTCTGGTTTCTGTGTGACTGCGAATGAGGAAAGTACAGGTTATGAAACATTTGAATATAGAGAATGGAGTAGTATATTGGGCTTTTATGACTGGAGACCGCTATATCCTCGCTGGGACGATGGACATTATTACGATTATCAAAAAGTTAGGGCTCTGCCAACAGAAGAATATAGCGGTGCTAAAAGTGGGGATAGGTATTTACATAATTATAATAATGTGGGTACATCTTATAGCGATCTCGGTAACGGTGGCAACACCTGTCTGTTCGCCCAAATATTCAACGCAAAGGCTGTTGATGAATATTCATCGCTTGTAGGCAGCTTGCGCCAGCCGCTGGGTATCGTTTTGATGAATTTTGCGGGGGTAGGCTCTGTTACGACAAACAGCGGAAATTATTCTGTACAAGGCATACGTCTTCCGGGATTGATTATGATGAATAACTTCATGTTCCCTCTGAAAACTGGTACAACAACCACAAGGTCATCTTCTGATACCTCATATTCCAAAGAAGGAAACGTATGGGATTAATCCATGAGAAGAATGAATGAGATAAAGAAATTTTTACTTCCGGCAGCCGCAATGTTTATCTTCAGCGGCTGCACGGAAGAATTTCTATCCGATACAGAGGTGATGGGCAATACTACCATTGTAGGGCGCATGGCAGAGAAATCTCAGACGCGTACCTGCATTGGTTCTGACGGAACTTCGGATGTGAGTATTTATTGGTCTCCGGCTGATAGCATTGGTGTATATGGAGAAAGATCCAAGAATGTACTGTTCGTAAACCGTAATACAGTAGCTTCGGCAGAGGGACAATTTGTCGGTTATCTTTCTTCCAGTGCTCCGCTGTATGCATATTATCCGTATAGTAAGGAGAATGCAGGAGCAGACTATACTTCGCTGAAAGGAAACCTACCTTTGGTTCAGTATTTTGATATGTCAACCGGCAGTTTGCAGGGCGACTATAAAGTAGGCGTTCCGCAGAATTCACAGTCTGAAGACGGCGCGTATGTCTTTGATTTCGAACATCTGTTCTCATTGCTGGAATTTGATATCAATGCTACGGGTACAGCCCTGGAAGGCGATCGTCTGGAACGTATTACACTGACTTTGCCCGATGGTCGTCAGGCGGGAGGTGACTTTACGTTTGATGCTTCTACGAAAAATGTTGTATGGGATGCTGCTCCGGCAAATGCCAATGTCATTGATATGGTATGGACTGACAAACCGGCACTGATGAACGGTAGCCAATATAAGGGTTATATCACATGTGCTCCCGTTATCCGCTCTGGTGATGAAATCAAGGTGACCATTCTTTCAGAGAAATATGAAGCTACCTTTACTCGTACTGCAAAAATTGATTTTGCAGCCAATGCCTGCTATACCTTGCCATTGACGCTTGCAAATTACACTGAGATTACGAACGGTTCCGGACTTACTCCGCGTGCCGGGATAAGCTCGTTTAAGTTTGAAGTAGCAAACAATGCCGGCAAGATATTGGGTACCAAGCTTGTGGCTTGTGAACTGACTAACGGCGTGACAACAACGACTTCTCCCGTGACAGAAGAATCTTTGACTATAGGTGAGGACAATACCATCAGTGGTTGTATCCCGTATCTGTATGACTTTAACCTTGTGCCGACTTTTGATGTAGCAGAAGGAGTTAAGGTAACTGTAAACGGAGTGGAACAGAAGAGCGGCGTGACTGTGCAGAACTTCAGCAAGCCGGTGACTTATACTGTGACTTCCGGTACGGAGAGCCGTGACTATACTGTTACGGTTACTAATACAGGATTGCCTGTAGTCGTAGTGAACCAGTCGGCATCAATGGCTGGCGGTACTTGGAAGACATGGACTGAAACCGGATTGCAGATTCGTAGCAAGGACAGCGACTGGCCTGAAGACGACTATATCTCGGTATATAATGCCGATGGTACGGTGAATGTGGATAACAAGGCTTGCGGACTCCGCTTGCGTGGAAACTCCAGTCAGAGTTATCCGAAAAAGCCGTTTGCCATCAAGATGGTGAAAAAGGCTGCCATGTTGGATATGCCTGAACATAAACGCTGGGTATTGTTAGCTAACTGGATGGATCGAACAATGCTACGTAACCGCGTGGTGTTTGAGATGGCTCATCAGCTGGAAGAGAATAATGGCGGACAGCTGGCATGGAATCCGCATGGAAGAAATGTGGAACTGATTTATAACGGTATCCATGTGGGTAATTATCTGCTGGCCGAACAAATCAAGATAGACGGTGACCGACTGAATATCAACGATGCTTACGAAGACGTAATAGAGGATAATCCGGCTGCAGTTCCTGCGGATTGCGGTTACCTCTTGGAGTTTGACGACTATTATGACGAAAACTGCCGTTTCCTGACTTCTAATCTGCATTTGCCTTGTATGCTCAAGGATGATGTGCCTTGGGAAGATGGTTCTGCTTTCCGCTCTTATGTAGAAGATAAGGTAAACGGAGTGGACAAGGCGCTGAAACCAGGCTTGTTAGAAGGTGATGCTGATTATTCTGCAGCTGCTGCAATTCTGGATATTCCATCTCTTATTGACTGGTGGTTTGTGCATGAACTGGCTATGAATGCGGAATATCGTCATCCTAAGAGCGTGTATATGTATATTGATGGAAAGGATGGTAAGCTTTGTGCCGGTCCGGTGTGGGATTTTGACTATCAGACTTTCCCGAATCCTGACGGTATCAATTCAATAAGCCGTGAATTCGGTGGAAGTTATGCATCGTTAAGTTATGACGCATCATCTCTGAACAAGTGGCTTTGCAGTAACTGTTCGTTTGATAATAGCTGGAATCCTTCTACACCTAACTATGGCGACAAACCATATATGTGGTATCCGTTACTGTTGCAGCATGAAGAATTCAAGGCAGCCGTAAAGGCACAATGGCTTGTATCCTATCCGAAGCTGCAGCAGGTGGTGACTTCTATCCGTATGTTTGCGGAAGAAAATCGCTTGTCTGATTCATTTAACAATGCCATGTGGCCGCTACTTGACGGCAGACGTACTGCAGAGTTGTCGCCTTACGTTATCGATTTCAGTGGAGACGAGAAAATGACATGGAATGAAGCTATAGATTCTATGGTGAAGTTCTATCAGAATCGTCTGGAAACGATGAACGCATTGATTACCAATGGTAGTTTTTAATTGGATATTATAATGAAATTTTGGAAGTTATGATGAAAAAAACAATCTTTGCAGCCTTAGCTTTGGCGGCTGCAGGTCCTGCTCTGGCTCAGTCGGAGCAGACCATACAAAACGGTGATTTTACAGAAACCGTGGAGTACAGTAATGACAAGTACAAAGTGGAAACCAATCACTTCTGGGATAACTGGTTCCTCAGTGTGGGGGCCGGACCGCAGGTGATGTTTGGCGACCACGACAAGCAGATAGGTTTTGGCAAACGTATCTCGCCTGCACTCGACATTGCTGTAGGTAAATGGTTTACTCCAGGAATCGGAGTTCGTTTGATGTACAACGGCCTTTCTCTGAAAGGTGCAACCCGCTGGGGAGAAGCTCACTCTACTGGCGAACAAGTGCCTGGCTGGGGAAGTGGTATGAATTATTCGAAGTTCAAATATTACAACTTGCGTGCCGATGTATTGTTCAATCTGTCTAACCTGTTCTGTGGTTACAAGGAAAACCGTATCTGGAACAGCAGCTTCTATGGTGGTGTGGGCTACATGCGCACATGGGAAGCTCCTACCGCTGGTGATGTAACGATGAGTGCAGGTTGGTTGAACTCCTTCCGTTTGTGTGACGCGTTCGATGCTTTCATCGATTTACGTGCTTCCATGGTGGACGATGCCATTGACGGAGAAATTGGTGGAGCTAAGTTTGACGGTCTGCTGAGTGCTTCTGTCGGTTTGACTTACAAGTTCAAACGTCGCGGATGGGACAAGAGCAAGACTGTGGTTCGTACCAATGTGGGCGAAATCAATGCTTTGCGTGACCAGTTGAACCGTGCAAACGATGAAAACGCACGCTTGCGGAATGCCATCGACGAAAGCAACCGTAATCCGAAACAGGAAGTGAAGAAGACAGCTGCTTCTAATCTGGTAATCTTCCGCATCGGAAGAGCTGACCTGTCGAAGGAAGCTCGTGCGAACCTGGGGCTGTTGGCTGAGGCTATCAAGGCTTCTGATCCGAATGCAGTGTACACCATTACAGGTTACGCAGATGCCGGAACGGGTAGCAAGAAGACGAATGAACGTCTGAGCAAGAAACGTGCGGAAGCCGTTTATGACTGTCTGGTAAATGAATACGGTGTATCAGAATCACAGCTCAAGATAGACTATAAGGGTGGTGTAGACAATATGTTCTATGACGATCCTCGTCTGAGCCGTGCCGTAATTACACGCGGTAACTAATGTCTTTTAGTGATCCCCTTTCCGGTGTGATATGCCCGGAAAGGGGATTTTTTTGTCTTGATGGGAGGTATTAAAATGGGTTCTGACAAGTTATGGCTCAATAACGAGGCGTTTTTTACGGAGGTAAGCCGGATGCTTCAGGACGGGAATTCGGTGACGCTGCGGGCCAAAGGAAACAGTATGTGTCCGTTTATTGTGGGAGAACGTGACAGCGTTGTGCTGCAAAAGGCGGAAGGGTTTTCCGTGGGAAGTGTGGTGCTGGCTTATTTGCCGGGCAACTGCTATGTGTTGCATCGGGTGTATAGGATGAAGGGGGAGCAGGTTGTCCTGATGGGGGACGGAAACC
>OJNQ01002337.1_pt1 | contig 12301 bp, 5 predicted proteins | sample 1597621 | NCBI WGS metagenome assembly OJNQ01 (sample SAMEA2452137, study PRJEB22498) | human gut metagenome | reverse complement strand
ACCGACGACGTGCTTTTTGCCCCTGACGTGACAGTAACTACCGATGCCGATGGTAAGAAAACTTACTACCTCTTTCCGAATAATCAAGGTGGTGGGCGCAATTCCATGATTGCCAAAAGCGACCGTCCCGATGGCCCGTTTACGGTATGCAACTGGCATAAGGAGCGTCCTCGCGAGACTTTCGGTTGTTTGGGATTCGACCCCGCAGTGTTTGTCGATGATGATGGACGTGTGTATGGTTATTGGGGATTTGGCATTTCGCATGGCGCGGAGTTGGACCCTGCTACCATGTGCACGGTAAAGCCCGGTACCGAAGTGGTGGAGAACATGATTTCGGGCTATCGGCAGGAAGGTATATTCCGCTTCTTTGAGGCATCCTCCATCCGCAAGATTGAGGATAAGTATGTGTTTATCTATAGCCGTACTACCGCTGAGGGTGAAGATGGCCTGCCAAACGCCAGCAACTATACGTTGGCCTATGCCTACAGCGAGCATCCTCTGGGTCCCTGGACCTATGGCGGAACAATCATCGATGCCCGTGCGCGCGAATATGATGAAAAAGGCAATGTGATAGCTTCGGCCATGCCCGGTGGAAATACGCATGGCAGTATCTGCAAGATAGGAGGGCAATGGTACGTGTTCTATCATCGCCAGATAGGTACCGATTGCTATGCACGCCAAGCTATGGTGTCGGCCATTGATGTAAAGGTGGAAAAGGGAAAAGGCGGGAAGGTCGTGATTTCACGCGGGGAATTCAACTCTGAGGGTTTCCTTCTTGAAGGGCTCAATCCTATGCAGCGCATCTCGGCCGGGCTGGCTTGTTGGCACACCAATCCCGGAGGAATCAAAGAGGTCTATCCCCATTATGTCTACACGGGGTCTTACATCCGGCCTGTGTACCGGGATAATAATCCCTATGCCGGCGATAACAACCACAAAATCCCGTTCGCTCCGGTGGTGAATAACACAAGTGGGTCGATTGTAGGATATAAATACTTGAATATGAATGCCGTTCCGCGAGATAAGTCTTTGCAGATGCAGTTAAGGTTGAAGGCTGAAGATACCGACGGGCGCATCCGCATCATGCTGGGTAGCCCTTGGACAACAAAAGGCGGTGTAGAGATAGGACTTGTGAATGTGAAGGCTGGCAGCACTTGCAGGGAGTTCTATGCTTCGCTCTCTATTCCGGCAAAGCTGCATAAGGGAAAGCAGCCGCTCTTCTTTGTCTTCGAATCAGAGACCGAAGGCCAGTCCATCTGTGAGTTTTATGATTTCCTCATGTTGGCACGCCTATAAGTCTTTATATTTATGGAGGCGGATACTTATCTTGTGAGACCTTCTAAATAGAGCTATTGTATTAGTTCACAGTACTGAACACTTTGTTACACCCCGTCGGAACAGATTGTTTCTCTTGTATGAAACGACTTGTTTCGACGGGATAAAACGATTTGTTCCGTTATAGGAAACACTTTGTTTCCTTATAGAGAACACTCTGTTCCATTATAGGAAACAAATCGTTTCCATAGTCGGAAATGAAATGGGGCATATGCTTCATTGATACCGCTATTACTTTTCCTCCTCGAATATTCGGTTGAAAACTTGCCGCAGCTGTCCTTCGTCTGCGATAATGGCTTGGAGCTTCTTCAGCTGTTCCGCATTCTTGCCCTCGGGAAACCAGAGCTTCAGATAACCGCCGGGTGCATATTTTGCCATGAGATGCTGATGGAACCGCTGGTAGTGCCACTCCTTGTCGGCGGCAGGATTCTGTTTCAATCCGTACTGCACGGTGCGGCGCAGGGTGATGTCCGGGTCGATGATACGGTCCGCTTCGGCAACAATCTTGCCGTAGATGCTACGAGGTTCGTGGTCTGTAGAGGCCCGGTGGTCCTCTACGGCTTCTTTCATGAGGAGGATTTCCGTGTCGGAGAACCATTGCCGCAGGGTGGAGTCCGCCATCAGTATCTCGCCGGAGACAAGGTGGTGGGTGGCGCGGTCGCGGCACAGTCCCGTGTCATGGTAGGCGGCAATGACGTATGCCAGGCGTTCGTCCGCTTCGGGATATTGCCGGGCGAGGGCAAGGCTTTCTTCGATGACGGTGCGGACGTGTGAGAGGTTGTGTGCCTTGTCAAACTCCTTGTACCGGGGAATGATTGCTGTCTCGATGTAGGTAATGAGGGTCTTGGGTATCATGTGGCATTCCTTTTTCGGGTAAAGGTACGAATAATAACCGATAGCTGAATAACGAGGAGCAGGGAATGGCTCATAATCAGGTACCGATTACTATCTGTCTGTTTACTTAATGTTCCAAAGACTGCTCGTAGCTTTTCCCGTTGGCGTCAGTCACCACGATTTTTATTTTCTTTGCTTTATCGCTCGGTTTTGTAGAGAAAAAGAAATAAGCATTCTTGTTAGCTTGGCGACCACGTTCCTTCATATCCTTTCCCTCTGTGACAGCTTTGCGCTGCAGGAAGAAATCATAATCAGGATCCATGCCTTTATACTGCTTCATTTCGCCTTTCAACTTCCCGTCTTCGTAGTATTCCACTTTCCAGCGGTTATCCCAATTCCATACCTTGACGCAGAGTTCGTCTTCATGGCCGGGTACTGTACCCACGGGATAGTAACGGAACTGATAGTCACGGTCATGTCCTAATGACTTGAAATAATTTGCAATTCCGTTCTTGCCGGATTCGAATACTTGGTAGCCAATAGGGGTACCGTCTTTGCTATAGATGCCGTCCCATAACCACCACGCGCCTCCGATGGAGGCGATATTGTACTCACGAATGTTGTTTCTGATTTGTGTGTTGCATTGTACATGAGTGTGACCACTGAGAATATCTACCTTATAACCCTCGAAAAGGTCGAGTAACTCGGCTACGCGTCCCAACTTGTAGTTCTCGTTATAGAAGTATGCCGGAGCATGCATGCAAACAAACAGATGAGCCCCTTTGGGGACGTACTGCAGATAGCTCTTCACCCAATTGAGCTGCTGATCATTGAGCCCCACCTCATACTTCTTGTTTCCTTTATAAAGGATATTGTCCAAAACGATATAATAGTCTTTTCCAGCATTGAACGCATAGTAAGTGGGTCCAAAGAAATGCCGATAAAGATGTGCACTGGCATCATCGTCGCTCACCTCCTTGTCGTGGTCGTGGTTGCCGATAACCGGATAGATGGGAATTTGGATCTTTGCTATCTCTTGCTTGATGTGGGGAAACATTTCCAGGTTATCCCATAAGATGTCGCCCAAGAAGATGGCGAAAGCAGGAATATTCTGGCTCATATATTCAAAGCCCACTTGCTTGAGGTCGGGGAAAGCTTCCGTTTCAAGCCGATGGAATGCGTTCTCTCCGCGCGGTTGTGTATCGGCTGCTGCCATCATGGCGTATTTGCCTCCTACTGTTCCCCAGCGATGGAGCTGGAAATCGTGGCTGTTCTCGTTCAGAGTCTTATAGAAGACGGGAGTACCCCCGTTGCAAGGAGCCATATAGCCTGAAGGTGTCACTACATAGATAAAGTGGGCCTTCTCATCAGCATCAATCATATAGCTTCCGTCTTCACTGGTAAGAGCGAATGCGGTGCCATCGGTTACTACAACTTTGGCCAGCCCCTTGCCGTCGGCCATGACTTTGCCTTTAATCTCTTTAGCTTCTGCCCCTATTGCCATAAGCAGCAATGCGGCGTAAAAAATGTTCTTTTTGTTCATTGCTTTTCTCTTTCAATTATTTGTTGTTTGAATTGAGAGCAAAAATAGGTGAGTGAAATTACTTCGTCGTTTCTATGGGGTTACGTTCAAGTTACATATGTCGGGCTCTCATCCGGTGTCATATCAAAATCACAGAAGTGACACAAGTCTGTAATACAGCATCCATTCTTTTGCAGCCGAAATTAAAATCATCATAGAAACTAATGAAAACAAGAATGATTAAATCCTTTGTGTGTGTCTGTGGGCTGCTTGTTTCGTTGAATGTAGTCGCAGCTTCACTGAAACCCGTCAAAGGTAAAGTGGTGGACCGGTTCAATAATCCACTTCCCGGTGCTACAATTCAAGTGACCCATTCTCCCGAGAAAACCATTACCGATGTGGACGGCAACTTCAATTTTGAAACCATCGAAGACGCGGAACTCATCGTATCCTACATCGGCTTCCGTACCCTCAAGCTGAAGACTGCAGGGGAGAACTTCATTCATGTGGTACTGGATGAAGACTCACAATTGCTTAACGACGTGGTAGTGGTAGGTTATAGCACTAACAAGAAGGTTAATCTGTCAGGCTCGGTTTCTTCGCTTAACAGCGAGAAGCTTGCAAGCCGTCGAGTATCAAACGTATCTTCGGCTCTGCAAGGCATGGCTGCAGGTGTAACTGTCACTACACAGAGCGGTGAGCCAGGCGGCAATGGCGGTCATATACGTATACGTGGTATCGGAACCTTCGGTGGTGATAGTGCCGCCCCGTTGGTGTTGGTCGATGGCGTAGAAGGAACCATAGATGAAGTGGATCCTAACATCATCGAGTCAGTGTCCGTCTTGAAAGATGCTGCATCTGCATCCATCTATGGTTCACGTGCTGCCAATGGTGTCATTCTGGTGACTACCAAACGGGGTGGCAGTCAAGACAAGTTCAGCATATCCTATAAAGGATATTTTGGATTCCAAGGCGCAACGATGCTTCCTCAAAAAGTGGATGCATTGGAATATATGCAATTGGAAAATGTGGCAGCAGGTAACGACGGATCCGACCTGCCCTATAGTGATGAATATATAAGGGAATATGTGGCTGGCATGGCTACTGACCCGGACATCTATCCTAATACAGACTGGCAGGACTTGATTCTTACAGAAAACGGATTCAACCATGGGCATACGCTTACTCTGACTTCTTCATCAGAACGTATCAAGACACTTACTTCTATAGGGTATCTGGACCAGACGGGTATAGTGGTCAATTCCTCTTACCGTAAAATCTCTGTACGCAACAATATGGACATCAAGCTTAGCGACCGTCTGGACATGAAGTTTGACATACAAGTAAGCAATGCCAATAAAAATAGTTCTCCCTACGAAGGACATGCCTTCAATTATATGAACACCCGAACCCCGAACATTGTCAATCAATTTACTACTGGTCTTTATAATGGGGCAAATGGTCTGATGGGCAATAACCCCGTGCTGTTGTTGCGTGAAGGCGGTATTGTGAAAAACAATGTTATCCGTGCTACCATGGCGATGGCTCTGACCTATAAGATTCTCGATGGATGGAATGTGTCAGTTCAAGCCACTCCACGTTATATCACCAAGAATAACCATAACTATAAGAATTCTGTCACCACGTATGGTGACCCGGAAGGTACTACCAGCTTCAAGAGCGGCGAAACCTACAACTCGCTTACAGAATCGGCCTACCGTTACTTCTACTGGAACACACAGGCACTGACCAACTATGAGAAACAGCTGGATGACCACTACTTCAAAGTAATGGCAGGTATGGAGTGTCAGACCTATACAGAAAAGACTCTTTCTGCCTATCGTCAAGTATTCAACTTCCCTCAATATGACCAAATTGATGCCGGTAACATTGAGAACATGAACAATGGAGGAGGGGAGTACCAATGGGCCATCAACTCCTTCTTTGGCCGCTTGAATTACAACTACAAGGAACGCTACCTTGTGGAGGCCAATATCCGTACCGACGGTTCTTCCAGATTTGCAGAGGGTAACCGATATGGCGTGTTCCCTTCATTCTCTGCAGCATGGCGCATCAGCGAGGAACCCTTTATGGAATCTATACGCGATAGAGTGGATAATCTGAAATTACGTGCCTCTTGGGGCAAACTGGGCAACCAGAATATCGGAAGTTCCTATTATCCCACTACTCAGCAACTCTCTACGGGCTCTATATCTATGGGAGGTAATCTTTACACGACCTCTGCTGTTACCTCGCTCTCCAATAGGGACCTTACATGGGAGACTTCTACCATGACTGACTTAGGCATAGATCTTTCACTGTTCGGCTGTATCAACATCACTGCCGACTGGTATAGGAAGATAACGGATGGTATCCTGATGAAGCTGGACATCCCCAACCACATTGGTATGGGTGCTCCCTTCCAGAATGCCGGCAAGGTAAGAAACCAGGGATGGGAGCTAAGCGTAGGCTACAGCAAGAAGCTGACGAGGGACTTTTCGCTGGATGCCGCCCTTACGCTGAGCGACGTGAAAAACACCATCACCGACATGCGGGGCACAAGCAGCACAAGCGGTGATATTCGTAACCAAGAGGGGTCTTCCATTAACTCCATTTACGGATTGATATGCGACGGTTTCATCAATTCACAAGAAGAAGCGGACGAAATCAATGCCAACTGTCCCCAATTCGGTACAACCGTATATCCCGGTGACCTGAAATACCGGAATGTCAGCGGAGACAACAAAATTACTACAGATGACAAGACGATTATCGGAAGTACAGTTCCACGCTATAGTTATAGCTTTAATTTAGGAGTGGGATACAAAGGAATTCGTCTTTCGGCTTTCTTGCAAGGAGTTGACAAGGCCGACGGTTATCTCAATTCCTACTATGTGATGCCTTGCTATCAGGGAGGAACCTACCGCAAGGAACACCTTGACTATTGGACGGAGCAGAATCATGATGCATCCACGCCTCGCCTCTCTTATAAGAGCAGTAACAACACCTATACATCATCCTTCTGGATGAAGAGTGCCGCTTACCTGCGTCTGAAGAACCTGCAGCTGGGTTACGACCTGCCCTCCAAATGGATGAAAGCCATCGGACTGAAGTCTGCCTACATTTATGCCAATGCTGAGAATCTCTTGACTTTTACTGACTTTTGGGATGGCTATGACCCCGAAGTCAACTATAACGCATCAGCAACAGATGGGGTATCTCTGGGTGCGGCAAACAATTATCCCCAGACGAAAGCCTTCACTTTTGGCGTTGACATCAAATTCTGATTAGCCGGAATAGGGAAACCGTCTGTATTCAAGAAGACATAAAAAGAAAAAATGATATGAAACGAAACAATATTTATACAGCACTCCTTTCGCTGTCTCTATTAGGTCTCGGTGCTTGTTCACTCGACCTTGAACCACTCACTTCACCGTCTTCTGCCTCTTATCCTTCGAGTATGGAAGAGGCGAATTTCGGTTTGAACGCTGTTTACTCATCTCTGACAGCTTATAGTGCCAGCACCACCACCTGGTGGAAGGTGACAGACAATATTACCGATATTGGTGCTACACGTGTCAACACGGCTATGTATACGGAATTAATCACCTCCGGAGCTTCTGCTGAAAACGCGGTGGCAAACAAGCTTTATAATTGCGTGTATAAGACCGTGGCACGTATCAACCAGCTTCTCGATGCGCTGGATAATCTGCGTGGCACAGCCTCTGATACGGATATAGAGAGTATACGGGCAGAGCTGCTGTGCATACGGGCATTCTGTTATGATCAAGCTTGCCAGCACTATGGAGACTTGCCGTATGTGGTCCACACAGCGGGTATAAATGACAGCCAGACCCCACGTACACCGAGAGAGACCATTGTAGAGAATCTGCTTTCGGATCTTAGCGACGAGTGTTTGGCTAACCTTCCACTCCGCCATAAAGCAGAAAGCTATGGCAGTGCACGCATCGGACGGGTAGCAGCGTATGCGTTACGTGCCCGTATTGCCTTGAATTGGAAAAAGTATGACTTGGCTGCCAGTTCGGCCAAACAAGCCTTGAATTTGGCTAAGGAGGCAGGCTTTGAATTGGAATCCATCAATACACAGTATTGTGGAGAAAGTCATGAGGCAGGAGAGCCAACCGGTCAGACGGCTCTGTTTGGTTATGACGGTGAGGCAAGCAATGAGTGGCTCTGGTCCGTGCAGTATGATGCGGTAATATCCAGTAATAAAACCAAGGAGGCATATTACATGGCTCCACGTACACTGGGAGGATGCGCCTATTTTGGTCCTACACAAACATTTGTTGATATGTTTCAATGCAAGGATGGCAAATCGATTACGGAATCTTCTCTGTATGACTGGCAGAACCCTTGGCAAAACCGGGACCCTCGTCTGGATCTTTTCTGTTTGCGACCTGGTTCACGCATATTCAATCTAGAATTCCAGACTTCCACTACCAGTAAAAAGATTCACGACTATAGCACGGGCAAGGACGTGACAAACATGGAGTCACAGGGAACCAAGGGCGTATACGGTGCCAATGGCACTAAAGGTCCTGCTGGATATCTCTGGAGGAAATATTTGGATATAGCCGAGTTGGAAAGAGCTGCAATCTCCAACCATGAAACCAGTGATCTTAATTGCGGCTTGATGCGTTTAGCAGAGGTTTATCTAATAGAGGCAGAAGCCAATATTGAAATGGCTGATGGCAATCTGGAGTTAGCACGAACGGACATCAATATAATTCGTAATCGTGTAGGAATGCCCGATGTGGTAGTTACTTCGCAGAGCGGACTCCGAAAGGCATTACGTTACGAACGTACTGTTGAACTTTGTAATGAAGGTTTTCGTTGGTTTGATCTCCGTCGTTGGGGTATGGCTTCTACAGTGATGACAGGTAAGATTTATGCTCCCAATCAAAAAGGGCTTATGTCCAATGCCAAGCCTTCATTTGATGACAACTGGCATCCGGCATATTCAGAAGGTAGTTCTTGGGATGGGAAAGCACTGAATCTCCGTGTGTATAACACGATGAAGTATATCAAAGGAAAGGATGAACTTTGGCCGCTTCCCCAAAGTGAGATTGATACAAACAGTGCCATTATAGAAAACAATCCAGGATACTAATCGTGTAAGGTTATTGGTATCTGACGGAAAGGATTTGTTTTTCAAGATATAATAAAAGAGCCGGAATGTGCGAATCATTCCGGCTCTTTTATGAAAGGTTTCGGTTATTGTTGTTAGGAATAAGATTTCTTACTTTAAGAGAGAGTTTGTCAATTACATGTTAGGGTTGTCCATGATTACTGTCATCTCGGGAACCAGTATGTATTCGCCTTTCTTGTTGTTCCATTTGTAGTATGTGGTAGTCATCGTCTTGCCTTGGTATGCATAGCGGATGCACATGTCCTTGCCCCATGTATTCTTGGTGCTGTTCCATTTCAGGGCTTCGCTTTCCGTCATGCGGTTCTGGTCGTCGTACTTATAATTGTACTTCATATAGTTGGCAAGCGTGTTTCCGTCCATCTTGTATACGGTCTCTGCCACCTTCATGCCATTTACTTCTTCCGAATTGTAAATGAGGTTGCTCTTATTGTCGGCTGAGGCATTTAATCCGCAAACTAAGAGAAGTGCTGAAACAATCACTGTTTTTAAAGATACTTTTGCTTTCATGGTTTTATGTCTTTTTTAGTTTAACTTTCTATTTTCTATCAATATGTCATTGATTTCGCTGCAAAGGTACGTATTAAATTGACATAAATATAAATATTGGATTAAATTTTATCAATATGTCAGTAGTGAGGGTTCCGGTATGCTTTCCTTTTGGCAAGATTGGTGAATAAAAAATATCCGGCAGCGAGGTTGCCGGATATTCTGATGAGCAAACTGTATTTGGAAAGGATTGCTTCTGTTGCTTTCTGATTGTAAGTTAAATAAAGTTATTGGGCTGTTTAGTGTGCCTGTAACCAGTTGTTTCCCCACCCACAATCGGCTTTCAGGGGTACGTACATGCGATATGCCTGCTCCATCTCTTCGATTACGATTTTCTGTACAAGCTCTTTTTCTGCCTCTGGAACGCTGAAATTTAGTTCGTCATGGACCTGTAAAATCATCTTTGCTTTCAGATTGTAAGCTTGGAAGCGCTGATAGATGTGTGCCATGGCTACTTTTATGATGTCGGCGGCACTTCCCTGGATGGGAGCGTTGATGGCATTCCGTTCGGCATAGCCCCGTACCACCCCGTTTCTTGAGTTGATGTCCGGCAAGAAGCGCTTGCGGTGGAAGATGGTTTCCACATAGCCGTTCTCGCGTGCCACTTGGATGCTTTTGTCCATATACTCCTTCACTTGTGGGTAGGTTTCAAAGTAGCCGTCTATCAGCTCTTTGGCTTCCTGGCGGGAAACGCCCATGCGTTCGGCAAGCCCGAAGACGGAGATGCCGTAGATGATGCCGAAGTTTGCCGTTTTTGCCTTGCGGCGCATGTCGGCGGTTACGTCGTTTATATCTATCTTATATATCTTGGCAGCGGTGGCGGCGTGGATGTCGTGTCCGCTGAGGAAGGCGTCTATCATGTTCTTATCTTCGCTGAGGTGTGCCATGATGCGCAGCTCTATCTGCGAGTAGTCGGCAGAGAAGAACTCGCAGTCGGTGTCGGGGATGAACGCCTTGCGGATTTCCTTTCCGTCTTCGTCGCGGATGGGGATGTTCTGCAGGTTGGGATTGCTGGAGCTGAGGCGTCCGGTAGCGGTTACCGCCTGGTTGAAGGAGGTGTGTATGCGGCCCGTACGTGGGTTGATGAGCTGGGGCAGGGCATCTATATAGGTGCTCAGCAGTTTCTTCAGTCCGCGGTATTCCAGTATCTTCCCGATGATGTCGTGCTTGCTGCGGTAGCTTTGCAGCACCTCTTCGGAGGTGACGTATTGTCCGGTCTTGGTCTTTTTCGCTTTCTCCACGATTTTCAGCTTGTCGAACAGCACTTCGCCTACCTGCTTGGCGGAGCTGATATTGAATGTCTCGCCAGCCATCTCGTAGATTTCCTTTTCAATCTCCTGCAGGCGGACAGTGAAGTGCTGGGACGACTGCTTCAATGCTTCCGTATCGAGCAGCACTCCGTTGCTCTCTATATTGACAAGTACGGGGACGAGCGGCATCTCTATTTCGTAGAACAGATGTTCGGCACCTTGCTCCTTCAGTTCCTTTTCCAGCACGTTTTTCAGTTTGAGGGTGACGTCCGCATCCTCGCAGGCATAACGGTAGACATCTTCGGGTGGAAGGTCGCGCATGTTCTTTTGGTTTTTGCCTCGCGCTCCAATCAGCTCATCGATGTGGATGGTCTGGTAGTGCAGGTAGATTTCCGCCAGATAGTCCATGTTGTGTCGCAGTTCGGGTTGAAGCACGTAATGGGCGAGCATGGTGTCGAAAAGCTTGCCTTTCACCCGGACTCCGTAATTCTGGAGGATAATCATATCGTACTTGATATTTTGTCCCACCTTCATGGATTTCTCGTTTTCGAAGAGGGGGCGGAACTCGTTTACAATTTTTAAGGCTTCCTCTCGTTCAGCAGGTACGGGTACGTAGTATGCCCGATTTTCGGCGTCACTGAAGCTCATTCCCACGAGTTCGGCATCCATTGGCTCGGTTCCGGTAGTCTCTGTATCTATTGAGAGAATTTCGCTTGTAAGCAACTTTTGAATAATTCCCTTTCTTTTCTCTTCTGTATCAATGAGTTGATAGTCTACATCGAGCATTTCTAACCGCTTCAGATTTGAATTTTCAGAAGCTCCCGTCCCCTCGCCCGCAAAATTTGCAAACAAATCGCCTTGAACGGGGGCGCTGTTTTCGGGATTGGAGGTTTGCGGCTGGGCAAACAGAGTGCCGGCAAAGAGGTCGGGTGTCGGAGAGGTTGGGGTGGGGGAGGAAGAGTTGCCGTTTCCTTTTTTGAGTATCCGGTCGATGAGTGTGCGGAATTCCAACTCTTCGAAAATCTTGCGGAGTTCTTCTTCGTTCGGTTCTTCCCGGACGAGCGAATTCATATCGAGCCGGATGGGGACATCTGTTTTGATGGTAGCAAGGAATTTGGAGAAGGTAATCATCTCCCGGTTTGTCTCCACCTTCGTTTTCAGTGCGCCTTTCAGTTGGTCGGTGTGTTCCAGCAGGTTCTCGATGCTGCCGAATTCGGCAATCAGCTTCTGTGCGGTTTTCTCGCCCACACCCGGACAGCCGGGGATGTTGTCGGAAGCATCACCCATCAGTCCCAGCATGTCGATGACCTGCTCGGTGGTCTGTATGTTGAACTTGGTTTTTACTTCTTCGGTACCCATCACTTCGAATCCGCCGGTGTGCTTGGGGCGGTACATAAAGATGCGGTCCGATACCAGCTGGCCGTAGTCCTTGTCGGGTGTCATCATATAGGTGGTGATGCCCTGCCGCCCTGCTTCGGTGGCAAGCGTGCCTATCACGTCGTCCGCTTCATAGCCGGCCACCTCAAGGATGGGGATGCGGTAGGCGCGGATGATATCCTTTATAATAGGTACGGAAAGGCGGATGGTCTCGGGTGTCTCCTCGCGCTGTGCCTTGTATTGCTCGTAGGCCTCGTGGCGGAAGGT
>OJNQ01002335.1_pt1 | contig 12307 bp, 10 predicted proteins | sample 1597621 | NCBI WGS metagenome assembly OJNQ01 (sample SAMEA2452137, study PRJEB22498) | human gut metagenome | reverse complement strand
GGTGAAAGCCGCGTCGTCCGCGATACAGAATATGTCGTCGGGAGTGCTCATTGCCCGTAAAGATAGTGAAAAAATCAAATAGTTTTACTATCTTTGCTATTGCAACCTCAAAGGGGGCTGCTACATATTTGTTGCACGAAAGTGTAAGTTCTATCTTCTAAGGACGAAATCTGGTAAATTTTTTTCAAGATGAGGATAGGCATAGTTATTTCTACGTCACGGTCTGTGGCGTGGGATTGTGTCCTATTTAATCTTGAGGGTTTACCAGAGCCTGTCCTTATAAGTGGGATTTCAGTTCCACGCTTGAACCGAATAACATTCTATATCTTTCTGATTATCAAATTATACATTCAATACTCGTTGTAATTTGATACCGCAAAGTTCCCGCGATTTATAAGTTTTTCTAAGAAAACAGCACATGCTATCAACCCATTTTTCTGTTCAAAAAGTGTGTTCTTTTGCATGAAAGCAATTTTGTTCGTCGAAAGTGCCCTAATATCGCAAAATTTAGCGTAATTTTGTAGCAAAATTCAGAGTGGTATGAAGTTGAACAGGATAAAAGATATTCTTGAGCAAAAAGGTATATCACAAACTTGGCTTGCAAAACAAGTTGGCAAGAGTTTCAGTACAATCAATAGTTACGCTTGCAACAGGTACCAGCCGGATTTGGAAACACTTTTAGCGATTTCAAAGATACTTCAAGTAGATTTGAAAGATTTGATAACTGACGAGAAAGAACGCCAATGATATAGATAACCGAATATTGAACTTCGAGTTTTGATGAGTTGAACTTCCGATAATAAAATATTATATGAACATGGGCATCAGTCATGAATTATCAGAGGAAGATGTAAAGTTCCGCTATATCAACGAAGCCATCACAAGCAAGGGATGGACAAAAGATAGTATTTTCATGGAACAACAAGTGAAATTTACCGATGGTAAAATCAGCTTGCATGGCAATATTGTGCATCGTGAAAAACCAAAGTTCGCTGACTATGTGCTTTATGTGAATAAAGCTACGCCAATCGCTATTATTGAAGCAAAGGATGCCAAGCATACTGTTTCCTATGGTTTACAACAAGCGATGGAATACGCAAAAATGCTCGATGTCAAATTTGCGTTCAGTTCTAATGGAGAGGGTTTTGCCGAGCATGATTTTCTAACCGGACAGGAACGATGTTTCGGTATGGATGAATTTCCGACCCGCGAAGAATTGATTGAACGGTATAAAAAAGAGATAAACGAAGGAAACGGGCTTAATGAACAGGAGGAAACTGTCATTAACCAGCCATTGTGTAGCGGACAAAATATTTTCCCTCCAAGATATTATCAACTTAATGCTATAAATCGTACTATCAACGCCATTGCAAAAGGGCAAAACCGTATTTTACTTGTGATGGCTACCGGTACAGGTAAGACATACACTGCGTTTCAAATAGTCTGGAGACTGCTTAAGAGTGGATTAAAGAAAAAAGTTCTTTATCTGGCCGACCGCAATATATTGGTAGATCAATCCATTGAACAAGATTTCAAGCCTTTGGAAAAAGTAATCCATAAAATAGATTATTCCAAGGACAAGGACAAATTGAAGGAATTGCTTTCTCATCAAGTGTATTTTGCACTTTACCAGCAACTTATCGGACAAAATGATGCAAAAAACTATCGAGAGCTTTTCCCTAATCCGGATTATTTTGATCTCGTAATCATTGACGAGTGTCATAGAGGAAGTGCAAAAGATGACAGCAACTGGCGCACCATACTGGATTATTTTTCCTCTGCATCACACATCGGAATGACTGCAACGCCAAAAGAAACACGTTATCAATCAAGCATTGGATATTTTGGTGAGCCTGTTTATACATATAGTTTGAAAAACGGGATAGAAGATGGCTTCCTTGCTCCGTTTAAAGTCATAAATATTTCAACAAACATCGGGGATGAGTGGAGACCAATCAAAGGCCAAAAGGATATTTACGGCAATGAAATCGAAGACAGGATATACAACAACAGTGACTACGACTATAACATCGTGATTGAAGATCGCCATCGGGAAGTAGCACAAGAAATAACCAACTATCTCAAAAGCACAGATCGTATGGCAAAAACCATTATATTTTGTGCTGACGAGGCGCATGCGGAGAGAATGCGAATCGCACTGGTCAATGCCAATGCAGATATGTGCAAAAAGAATCCCGACTATGTAGTCCGCATTACTGGCAGCGATGAATATGGCAAAGGGAAACTGGATTATTTTATTTCTGTTGCATCAAAATATCCGGTAATAGCTACGACCAGTAAATTACTATCAACTGGTGTTGACTGTAAAATGGTCAAACTCATAGTCCTCGACCAACAGATCGGCTCAATGACAGAGTTCAAGCAGATTATAGGACGAGGCACCCGCATTCGTGAAAAAGAAGGGAAAACACATTTTGTAGTAATGGACTTTCGCAATGTGACACGCCTTTTTGCTGATCCGGATTGGGATGGCCCGATAGAGATTGATCCAGATTATCCTCCGAAGCCATGTTCTGTTTGCGGCAAAAATCCTTGTGTCTGTTCAAAACCTACTCCACCTTCGGTATGTCCCGTCTGTGGCAAAAATCCTTGTGAGTGCCCGACACCGGTGCCACGACCAAAACCAATTGTGGATAAAAATGGTTGTGAAGTAAAAGTAATCAATAAAGTGGTTTCCGTTTATGATACGAACGGGAAACTACTTCGTACAGAAAGCATCACAGATTATACTAAGAAGAATATTATTGACACATATGCGACAATAGAAACCTTTACCTCTAAGTGGAATGCCCTAAAAAGGAAAAGCGAGATAGCGGAAATGCTTAAAGAAGCCGGTATTGACCTTGCGGTTCTGAAGCATGACCGGAATATGGATGATGTGGATGACTTTGACTTTATCTGTCATATTGCATACGGAAAGAAGACCTTGACAAGACGAGAACGAGCAGAGCAAGTAAAGAAACGAGATGTCTTTAGTAAATATGGAGAGCAAGCCAGACTCGTGCTTGAAGCTCTGCTTGACAAATATATGGACGAGGGTATTTCTGAACTGGAGAATCTTTCGGTTTTGAAAAACGATCCATTCAGAAGATTTGGCTCCCCTGCAAACATTGCCAGACTGTTTGGCGGCAAGCAAGGTTACCTTAATGCAGTAAACAATCTGACTCAACTGATATATAATGTAGCATAAAAAGAAAAGTAAAATATGAGTTTGTCGAATTTCGTAAAACGGATACGCAATATAATGCGCAATGATGCCGGTATCAATGGTGATGCACAGCGCATAGAGCAGATGGCATGGATGCTCTTTCTTAAAGTTTATGACGAGAAAGAGAATGACTGGGAAATGGAGGATGATTATAAATCCATTATTCCTGAAGAATGCCGTTGGCGTAATTGGGCTCACGATGATGGAAGCGGGCATGCCCTGACGGGAGATGACCTGCTATCATTTGTCAACAATGTGGTATTTGATAAACTCAAGAAGATAGAGATTACTCCCGACACACCTATCCGGCAAGCAATCGTAAGAACTGTTTTTGAAGATGCCAACCAATATATGAAAGATGGGGTACAACTCCGACAGGTTCTGAATGTAATTGTCGATCTCAATCTTGCCGACTATGAAGAAAGTCATGCTTTCGGTGAAATTTACGAAAACATACTCAAGGAAATGCAGTCCGCCGGATCTTCCGGCGAGTTTTATACGCCGAGAGCTTTAACTGAATTTATGGCGGAAATAATTAAGCCGCAGATTGGGGAGAAGATGGCGGATTTTGCTTGTGGAACCGGTGGCTTTATTACCAGTTGGCTTGGAGAACTTGACAAGCGAGTGGTTACTGCTGAAGACAGGGAGAAGTTTAATCAATCCGTATTTGGTATAGAAAAGAAACAATTCCCTTATATGCTGTGTGTGACTAATCTCTTACTCCACGGCATAGATAAGCCATTGGTATTTCATGACAACTCACTGACTAAAGATGTTCTCAACTATACGGAAGAGGATAAATTTGACGTCGTACTCATGAATCCTCCATATGGTGGGAACGAAAAAGCCGATGTCAAGTCTCATTTTCCTTCTGACATGCGAAGCAGTGAAACTGCCGACTTGTTCATGGTGCTTATCATGTATCGCTTGAAGAGAAACGGCAGGGCAGCCGTTATTGTTCCCGATGGTTTTCTGTTTGGCGCGGACAATACCAAGATAGCCATAAAGACAAAATTGTTGCGTGATTTTAATCTACATACAATCATTAGATTGCCAGGAAGCATTTTTTCGCCTTATACCAGCATAGCAACGAATATTCTGTTCTTCAATAATGAAAAGGCAGAAGATTCACCTGTCGGTTACTCTACCAAAGAGACATGGTTCTATCGTTTGGATATGCCGGAGGGATACAAGCATTTCTCCAAAACAAAACCGATGCGTTTGGAGCATTGTAATCCTATCAAAGAATGGTGGGATAACCGTAAGGAAATCATTATTGAGGAAGGAAACGAGAAAGCCCGCTGCTATTCAGTCGAAGACCTGATTGGTTCTGACTGCAATTTCGACTTATGCAAATTTCCGAAAGAAGATGAAGAAATTTTGCCTCCAGCCGAACTGCTGGCTGACTATTACAAAAAACGGGCAGCTCTTGACCATGAAATAGACAAGACTTTGGCTGAAATACAAAAGATTTTGGGAATTAAAATTAATATTGAAAATCATGAGGACTAAAATACTTATTATACTTATTATGTTCTCTATCGGACATTTGAGTTATGCACAAACGGTGAGTTATACTTATAAACCATTCGCTGCTGAAGGGTGCAGTGTGACATATAGTGTGGCTCGACAAGACACGACATATTACATTATTGCGATTGTAGAATCAGACCGTTTGAATTTCATGAAAGAATCAACAATGCTTGTGAAAAATTTCGACAATGAAATTCTTGAGTTGAAAGGAAATCTTATCAATACTGACTCCGAATCGACTGGTATTATTTCAGGAAATATTGTTATTCCTGTTTCCTCAATCAATTCAACTGCGCAATTTAGAATATGTCCGGAGCAATTTGATTTTTTCCAAAAAGGTGTGTCAAAAATAAGACTGTCGACCATACCCATAGAACATGAGAGGACATTTACAAAAGATAAGATAGGAAAAAAACTTTATCGTTTTTTCATGGAGCAAAAGAATAAGTATTCGGATTTTTAATCATTATTTGAGTGTCCATACTCAAATGGAATAATACAGTTCAGTAGTTCAAGACTGTTTCAAAAAATCATAATTCAAATAAGATGAATGCAGAAACAACGATAATGCAATATAACGATCCGGCATACAGTGAACTTGTCAACCATATTACGGATTTGTGGACGGAAGCCAAGGCCGATGCCATAACAGCCGTAAATGCACACCTTCTTGATGCGAACTGGAAGACAGGACAATATATTGTTGAATTTGAGCAAAAAGGGATGGCTCGGGCCGAATACGGCAAGCAACTTCTCGTAAATCTATCAAAGGACTTGACAATAAGATGCGGTCGTGGGTTCAGCCGGTCCAATTTAACCTATATGCGTAAACTCTATCTCGCTTTCCCAAAAAGTGAGACACTGTCTCACAAATTGACATGGAGCCATTATTTCGAGTTGTTGAAATGTGATGACCCTTTGGAGATGAAGTTCTACTTCACGGAATCCATACGCCAAGGCTGGAAAGTGCGGGAGCTGAAACGGCAAATAAAAAGTGCATTGTTTCAGCGGCTTGCATTGAGTACGGATAAGAAAGGAGTATTGGCTTTGGCAAACGAGGGGCATCAGGTGCTTACTCCACAGGATATTATTAGGGATCCTTTTGTCTTGGAATTTGCCGGACTTCCGCAGAAGAAACAGTACAAGGAAGGTGAATTGGAAGCAGCTCTGAAGGCCAATATGGAAAAGTTCTTACTGGAACTCGGACGGGGGTTTGCCTTCGTGGGGCGCCAGTTTGTGATGCACATTGGAAGCAGACGACTCAAGGTGGACTTGGTGTTCTATCATTGCATATTGAAATGTTATGTTCTGATAGACTTAAAACGGGGTGAGATCAAGCATGGAGACATAGGTCAGATGAATCTTTACCTGAACTATTTCAAGACAGAGATATGTCAGAATGATGATAATCCTCCTATCGGGATTGTGTTGGGCGCAAAGAAAGATGAGCTACTGTTGGAGTATGCACTCGAAGGTATTACGAATCAACTTTTTGCTGCCAGATACCAATTATACCTCCCAAAGCGAGAAGAATTGCAGGCTCAACTTGACAAGATTCTTGACGAATATCCCGAATGATAAATATGTGAGACAGCGTTTCACATTTCAATACAGCAAATAAATGAACGGAAAACAACTTAAAAACAGCATACTTCAATGGGCGATACAGGGAAAACTTGTACCGCAAGATCCGAATGACGAACCTGCATCAGTACTTCTTGAACGGATTAGGGAGGAAAAGGCTCGGTTGGTCAAAGAGAAGAAAATCAAAAAAGACAAGAACGAATCCATTATCTATCGCGGTGAGGACAATTCCTATTATGAGAAGTTTCTCGCTACAGGTGAGGTGAAATGCATTGACGAGGAGATTCCGTTTGAGATTCCAAGTAGTTGGGAATGGTGCAGATTAGGAAGCATTGCTGAAATAATAGGAGGATATGCTTTCCCAAGTCATACACTCAAGGGTAACCAAGGGACTCGTGTTATTCGAATTTCTGATATTACTGAAAATGGCTTTACAAATTCGCGGTTAGTTAGATATAATGGCTCCCCGGTTTCTGATATTTATCGGATTCAAAAATTTGATATTCTAATGGCGATGACAGGCGGCACGGTAGGCAAGAGTCTCTTTGTGAAGTCTATGAGTGAAGATATGCTTTTGAATCAACGAGTTGCCATTATTAGGAATAGACATATATGTGCAGATTATCTAAATCTTGTAATAAAAGCTCCACATATAGCCTCTGTAATAAGTGACCGCAAAAACTCAACAAATGATAATATCTCAATGGTTGATATTTATGACTTCTTTATTCCCGTTCCGCCTATTGAAAATCAAAAAAGGATAGTAACAAAATACAATGAGCTATTGCCGCTTGTGAATAAGTACGGCCACGCCGATCACCTTGCAGAATGTCTTAATAATGGAATTAAAGACAAATTGCGTAAATCCATACTCCAAGAAGCTATCCAAGGTCGGCTTGTGCCACAGATTGCAGAGGAAGGCACAGTGCAGGAGTTGCTTGAACAAATCAAGCAGGAGAAGGCATGGCTGGTAAAAGGCGGCAAGCTAAAGAAGTCCGCCCTACAGGATTCCGTAATCTTTCGTGGTGACGATAACAAGTACTGGGAGAAGTTAGGGAAAGAAATACATTGTATTGACGATGAAATTCCATTTGAGATACCTGCCTCATGGCAATGGGTACGTATCAAAGATATATTCCAAATAAACCCGAAAAATGTTGCTGAAGATAATTGTATCTCCGCCTTTATTCCAATGGAAAAAATATGTGCAACATATGGATCTGAGTTTTCTTATGACGAGGTACAATGGAAAACAATTAAAACTGGTTATACCCATTTTGCAGATGGCGATGTCGTATTTGCTAAGATAACACCCTGCTTTCAGAATAGAAAGTCTGCAATATTCATAGGGCTGCCAAATGGGATAGGAGCGGGGACTACAGAACTTAAAGTTATGCGGCCTTATGGAGAGACTATCAATCGTTGGTATTTACTCTATTTTCTTAAAAGCCCATATTTCATTGACGAGGCGCAATTCAAAGGCACTGCGAACCAACAACGAATTATAACGGGCTATTTAGAAAATAAGCTCTTCCCCTTACCTCCAAAATTTGAACAAGACAGAATTGTACAACAAATTAAGCAATTAGCAAGTATTATGAGCAGATAAATGGGCAAGCCGTTCAGATAGAGTGTGATTATGACTTTCCCTATAGTTGGTCGCCTGCAAGATTATCCTCAATTTGTTCTCTCATTGATGGCGAAAAGAAAGAGGGACAGCAGTTGTGTCTTGATGCAAAATTTTTACGAGGCAAGAGTGCCGGAGAATATCAGCAAAGAGGCAAATTTGTCCACAAAGGAGATAATATCATCCTTGTGGATGGGGAGAACTCCGGCGAAGTTTTCACAGTGCCTTGCGATGGCTATATGGGCAGTACATTCAAACAGCTCTGGGTTAGTTCTGCTATGCACTTGCCTTATGTATTGAACTTTATCCTATTCTACAAGGAATTACTACGCAAATCAAAGCGAGGCGCAGCAATTCCACATCTTAACAAGGAGATATTTTATTCCCTCATTATAGGCATTCCTCCATATAGAGAGCAACAACGAATATCGGTACGGATAGACGAATTATCGCAATTGTTCAAATAGTTTCTCTATTTTGGAGACAATACGCTCCTGTTCTGCAAGTGGCGGTATAGGTACTAATGCCGTCACCAATCTTTCTTTACCAATGTTGTAGAATGCTTGTCCAGACTTGTTTGTTATGGACTTCATAAAATCAATGGCAGAGGGCGAACTCATAAATGCAAGGAGATATTTGGAAAGTGACTCGCCACCACCTAAAGGTCGAATGATAAAGACGAATCCTCCTACAGTTGTGTGAGGCATATCCAATTCAACTATAGCCATCTTGCCTATATTTTCCAAACTCGTTACGGCCGGAGTAACTATATCGTTATGCTTTAATAATATATCCTCTTTTACTTTGGATTGAGGAATAAATATGTCATCTGGTTTCGTACATAGTTGAAATGGCTTGATATTGCCGCCACGAAGGACACGAATGCCACAATGTTCAGATTCCACTTCTTCCTTTTTGAAAGTCGCACCAGTGCATACGGAACAAAAGTTCTTCAGTCTTGTCCATATCCAGTTTTTCGGAATCTCAAATGGAATTTCATCAGTTATATCAATAATTTCTGTTCCTATCTGCTCATAATACTTGTTATCGTCACCTTTGAAGATGGCAGAATCGTTTAAAGCAGACTTTTTCAGTTTACCTTCTTTCACAAGGAGTTCTTTCTCTTTGCGAATCTCGGTAAGCAACTCTTCAGCGGTGCCTTCTTCTGGCTGCTGTGATACAAGTTTGCCTTGTATCGCTTCTTGGAGAATACTTTTACGAATAGAATCGGAAAGTTCTTCGTTTAGCTTATTGAGTTTTTCCTGTGTTTTTCCATATCCGTCTATATATGGCATTAATACCTTTGTCTTTTTAGCAATGCGGAACTGCTCCGAAATAGGAGGAAGTGGAACTAACAAAGACGTCATAGTTTCTGTGCTTACACGAGGCATTTTTACACCGAATGTAACAGAATTGATGTAGTCATCTACATATGGTGATTTCAAAAAGCTAACAATGTAATCTCTGCATATATCCCCATAGCAAGTGAAAGGTATTATTTCTGGAGTACAAATTCCTCCTTCTGGTGCAACAAGTATTTTTAATAAATATGGTCGGAGTTTGCTGTATAGGATGTCACCACGGTTAAAGATAGTCTTATCACCGATAGGTTTTCGTTCACCTACAGTCCTAATATTCAATAATCGACCTCCTTTTTCAATATCTTCCAAATCCAATCCCCATAGCTTAGAATCGGCTTTTGAGGCATTGATTTTTCTTTTTGTTTGAGCATAAGTTGAAATTTCTCCCAATCTGCACCATTCCCACCCTTGTGGAATTTCAAACGGAATCTCCTCGTCAATGCACTTCACCTCCCCTGTGGCGAGAAACTTCTCATAATAGGAACTCAAAACACTAACCACTCTCTACATTATTAGTGATAACAATTTGTTTAACTAATAATGTAGAGAATATGAACAACGAAGATTTTGAATTGTATTTGCGTCAAGGGAATATGGCGGAAAATACTATTAATGCTTATCTTTATGCCATCAAGGAGTATTATTCCAGGCATAGGGAATTGAACAAGCGAAATTTGCTCATCTACAAAACGTATCTCATCGAAACCTTCAAGCCAAAGACTGTAAATCTGCGCATACAGGCTATGAATAAATACCTTGAGTGCATAAAGAAGCCACGCTTGCGATTAAAATCGGTCAAGGTGCAACAGCGTTCATATTTGGAAAATGTGATCAGTAATGCTGACTATATCTTCCTAAAAAACAAACTGAAAAGAGAAGATAATCTAACATGGTATTTTGTAGTGCGTTTCCTCGCTGCAACTGGCGCAAGAGTCAGTGAGTTGATACAAATAAAGGTAGAGCATGTGCAGATTGGGTATTACGATATTTACACCAAAGGAGGTAAAATACGCCGAATTTATATTCCAAAGACATTACGCAAAGAAACAGCCGAATGGCTAATCAGGACCAACCGCACAAGTGGTTACCTTTTCCTCAATCGTTTCGGAGAGCGTATCACTACAAGAGGTATTGCCCAACAGTTGAAGAACTATGCCACAAAATACGGTATGAATGAGAAAGTCGTTTATCCTCACTCTTTCCGTCATCGGTTTGCCAAGAATTTTTTGGAGAAGTTCAATGATATATCTCTGCTTGCCGACCTCATGGGACATGAAAGCATAGAAACCACCCGGATCTATCTACGTCGTAGTAGTGCAGAACAACAGGAGATTGTAGATGAAATTATAACATGGTAATTAACTAAGCAAGATATTGCCCCATAGGATATTAATTTACGGGGCAATATCTGTTTATTGTTCGATGGCGTTTTTTACAGAAACATAATCCCAATACAAGTTGTTCCCAAACCATTTTTCCATCGGAACATGAATACCTTTCCATCTGATTACTTCTGGGCATTTGTCCCTATTGACGAATGTTGATTTATATAGGACTATTATCTTTAAACCATCTCGAATTGCTTTCTCACATTCGAAATCAATATAACTTCGAGTATCTATTGTATGACCTCTGCTACAGGTTCCCCTATAGCTGTTATAACTACCACAGTATTGACATCCTCCAGCTTTTAACTCTTTGGTATGGTCACCAACGATAAGGATAAATGTTTTAGATGCATCCAATCTCTCAGCCAATGACCTTTTAATCGAGCAATTTAGACTTGTGTCCTTTGCTTGCTTTAACTCATGAGCATCTGAAAACGAAAGTCCGTATTTGGAACTCTCATTCCATCGGTGTAATGCTTCAACAGCATCTTTGTCATGATCCCAATCTCCGGCGATGTAAGTTCTTGTCCTGTAATACATGATTAAAATATTTTTTTAATATCATACAAATTAATTTTATCAATAGTTTCTCGTGTCAATACAATTGTTATCGGTTGATATATTGGAGCATTCGATGTTTTAAGCGTACAAAGAATGCAACGAAGCAAATTAAATTCATTCTTATCTGTAATGCGTGTTATTCCTCCCCCAAGTAACGGTATAGCAATAGGTTTATTAGCATATACTCTGCTTATTTCATTCCACATCGCCCTAAGACAAATTTCGTAATCGTTATGAGATAGTTTAGCCTGATTATTCTCAAAATGAGAAAATGCCAATAACAAATAATCTTGATATACAATGATTCGTCCAAGTGGATAACAAATTTTACCTGCTTTTGTTTTTCTTTTCATTCCAGGTATGTCTTCTGCTTCGTTAATTTGTCGCTTCAAATCATCAATATCTTGTAATCTTTCTATGAATTTTCCATTCAACGAGTTCCGAGCAATAACGACATCATCTACAGTGGTATCAAAAAATTCATTAAAAGGGATTAATTTCCAATCTGTTGACTCAAATATATCCCCTTCTTCAATTTTAACATTGATTCCTTTTATTTTTAAAGTGATTGAATGGTCTGCTCTGAATGCCTTTACTACAGATATTATAAGCCAAAATAATAAAAATACACCCACAATAACCAAGCCTTTCTCCCACCACTTCTGTATATTGCAAATATCTGTAATGCTAAAATTAGCGATAGCACAAATAGTTTCTATAGCAGCAATGAAACTAACTGCGTACAAAAAACTGTCTTTCCAAAGTGACTTACTATATAATTTTGATAATTTCATCGTTATATTTTTATATCCAATACAAAAGTAGATATTTTTCTGCTAATCTATCTATTGAATTGATAGCTTTATCGTTTCAATCCTTTGGATTTCTTATCATTCCACGGAAGTTCCGAAGACGCCCCTCCACCACTGGTACCGACATGAACCTCTGCCTGTCCACCGGCGGCAAGAGTGAAAGCAGCGCCCAACAGCTCGGCCTGCTTCACGCTTACCTGTTCCTGCGGCTC
>OJNQ01002333.1_pt1 | contig 12329 bp, 9 predicted proteins | sample 1597621 | NCBI WGS metagenome assembly OJNQ01 (sample SAMEA2452137, study PRJEB22498) | human gut metagenome | reverse complement strand
CTGCTGGAATATAAAAATGTCTATCGTCCGGTGAGAATCGTATCTTATGACCAAGAAAACGGACAGATGGTTCTTCACAATTATATGGATTTTGATGATTTGAAGGATTATGTGGATATTTTCTATGAAATGACACAGGATGGCTTGACTGTGGAAAAAGGAAAACTGGCAAATGTTGTTGCATCACCCCATAGCGATGCGGAAGTGGAGTTGAAGCTGCAGGTCCCAAATACCGGTAAGATTTATCTGAAGCTTATTTACCGGTTGAAAAAGGAAATGCCGTTGCTTGAACAGGGGTATGAATTAGGTTTTGATGAAATGAAGCTTGCAAATGAGGATGATAGAAACAGACAGGCTGTAAAGTGGCTGGAGCAGGAAAAAGTAATGGGAACCATTGCTGTTAAGGAAAACGATAAGCAGATCGTGTTACAGGCAAAGGATTTTATTTATGTTTTAGATAAGCGTACCGGATTGTTTGAGGACATGCAGTTTGCCGGAAGAAGTTATATTAACCATCCAATGGAATTGAATATTTGGCGGGCTCCGACGGATAACGATATGTATATAAAACTGGAATGGGAAAAGGCACATTATGATGCTGCCTATACCAGAGCATACCGTATAGAGGTGCTTCAGAACAAGCACGGTGTGCTGATCATGGAGCATCTGGCAGTAGTAGCTGATACCGTACAAAAGATTTTGGATGTGGAAATGACATGGAAGATCAATGAAGACGGGAAAATAGAGGCGGTTATAGAGGCAGTAAAAGATAAAGAATTCCCGGATCTGCCAAGGTTTGGAATTCGGATGTTTTTGAATAAGAAAATGGATGAGATTACTTATTTTGGAATGGGACCACAGGAAAGCTACCGGGATAAACACCAGGCTTCCTGTCATGGATTGTTCCGTTCGAAGGTGGCTCAGATGCATGAAGATTATATTCGTCCACAGGAGAATGGAAGCCATTATGACTGTGATTATGTAGAGCTTACAAATGGTCAATGTGGAATTGCAGCAGTTTCAAAGAATCCATTTTCGTTTAACGCTTCTGTTTATACACAGGAGGAGTTGGAACGGGTATCGCACAATTATGAATTGAAAGGATCGGATAGCACCATATTCTGTATGGATTATGCAATGAATGGAATTGGTTCAAATAGCTGCGGACCGGATGTCATGGATAAATATCGGTTTGATGAGGAAGCATTTCAGTTTCAGTTTGAATTAATTCCGTTTGTAAAAGGATAATACAAGACACTGATAATCAAAGCAAATGGTTTCTAAATAACAAATAGTGAAGGGGCGATTCTTATGGAGGAAAAGAAATACTTAAAATGGTACAACAAGATAGGATACGGATCTGGTGATATTGCGGGAAATGTAGTGTATGCATTCCTGACATCATTTGTGATGGTATATCTGACAGATACGATTGGATTGGCATCCGGTATAGTGGGAACACTGATTGCCGTTTCCAAATTACTCGATGGGTTTACAGACATCTTTTTTGGATCAATGATTGATAAGACGCATAGTAAGATGGGAAAGGCAAGACCATGGATGCTGTATGGTTACATTGGTTGTGCAATTACGTTGGTAGCCTGTTTTGCAGTTCCAACAAGTCTTGGCAGGACGGCACAGTATGCGTGGTTCTTTATTGCGTATACGCTGTTGAATGGCGTGTTTTATACGGCAAATAACATTGCTTATTCTGCTCTGACATCACTTGTTACCAAGAACAGTAAAGAGCGTGTGCAGATGGGTTCTTACCGTTTCATTTTTGCTTTTTCAACCAGTCTTCTGATTCAAGCAGTTACTGTTGGATTTGTTGCAAAATGTGGTGGAGATGCAGCCGCATGGCGTATGGTTGCAATTATTTATGCAGTGATCGGATTAGTTGTGAATACTATTTCCGCATTATCTGTTAAAGAACTTCCGGAAGAGGAATTAAATGAAGGAGACACAACAGGTGAAGAGGAAAAATATGGGCTGGTTCAGGCATTCAAGCTGCTGGTAAAGAATAAATTTTATCTGATGATCTGTGGTACTTATATTTTGCAGCAGTTATACAGTGCAATGATCGGTGCTGGTATTTATTATATGACCTGGGTTTTGAAAAACAAAAATCTGTTTGGACAATTTGCCTGGGCGGTAAACATTCCTCTTATCATTGCATTAATCTTTACACCAACACTGGTTGGAAAGTGGAATGGTATGTATAAGCTGAACTTGAGAGGTTACATCCTTGCCGTGATTGGCAGAGCTCTTGTTGTTGTTGCCGGATATATGGGAAGTATTCCTTTGATGATGGCATTTACAGCATTAGCAGCATTAGGACAGGGACCTTGGCAGGGAGACATGAATGCAGTGATCGCATCTTGTTCCGAGTATACCTACCTGACACGGGGAAAGCATGTGGAGGGTACGATGTATTCCTGTACTTCACTTGGCGTTAAGATTGGCGGAGGTATTGGAACGGCGGTCGTAGGATGGCTCTTAGAACTTAGTGGCTATGTGGGAACACATGCTGTACAGCCACAGTCCGCGTTGAATATGATGCAGTTTATGTATCTTTGGCTGCCACTGATCTTTGATGTACTTATTATGTTTATCCTTTCCAGAATGAATGTGGAGGAGACAAATGCAAAGATCAAAAAAGAAAAGGGAATTACAGTAGAAACCGCTCAGCAGTAATGAGCAGAAATTGGTAACAGGAAAGCATTGTCTTAATTGAATAAACAATTACAGGCAATGCTTTTTGTTACGAAAGGAAAAGAAAAGGAGATGGGTTTTGTGGTGACACAGGATTTAGTGAAAAAATTAAAAGATGGATTGTATGATGCAAAACTGAAAGATATCTATGTAGATGAAAAGAAGATATCGTATGAAAGAAATCGTTATATAAAAGCAGTGGAGAGTTATACGGTACATTTTGGTGAAGGTGAGGTATCTGTCTTTAGTGCACCGGGAAGAAGCGAGATTGGTGGAAATCATACAGACCATCAATGTGGAGAGGTGCTGGCGGCGTCCATCAACAATGATGCGATTGCTATTGTGCAGAAATTAAAAGAACCATGCGTCAAAGTTATATCGGATGGGTATGAATTGATTACGATAGATTTGGATGATCTGGACAGGAGAGAGGACGAGGCGGTAACAACAAATGCACTGATTCGAGGGGTATTAGCAAAAACAAAAGAATATGGGTATCAGATAGGAGGCTTTCAGGCTTTTGTCACCAGTGATGTGCTGATCGGAGCGGGATTATCTTCCTCGGCTGCATTTGAAACGTTGATGGGAACCATCTTATCCTATCTGTTTAATGATGGTAAAATTTCGCCGATTGAAATCGCCATGATTGGACAGTTTGCGGAAAATGTATATTTTGGAAAACCTTGTGGCTTGATGGATCAGATGGCATGCTCTGTAGGCAGCTTGGCACATATCAATTTTCAGAATCCGACCGCACCTTTTGTAGAGCGGATTGAGTTTGATCTGGATGCTCAGGGATATAGTCTTTGTATTACAGATACGAAAGGCTCCCATGCTGATTTGACAGCGGAGTATGCAGCAATTCCGGAAGAAATGAAAAAAGCAGCAGCCTGTCTTGGAAAAGAAGTGCTTGGACAAGTTTCAAAAAAAGAAATACTTGCAAATTTGTCAGGAATCAGGGAAAAGGCTGGTGATAGAGCAGCACTTAGAGCAATTCACTATGTGTGTGAAAATGAGCGAGTGCAAAAAGAAGTGGCAGCATTGAGAGAGAATAGATTTGGAGAATTTTTAAGATTAGTTAAAGAGTCAGGTGATTCTTCTTATAAGTATTTGCAGAATGTGTATGTGTGCCATGATGTGGAACATCAGAATGTTTCTATTGCATTGGCTGTCAGTGATATGATTTTAGGCGTGCAGGGAGCAAACAGGGTGCATGGTGGTGGCTTTGCCGGAACAATACAGGCATTTGTACCAAATGATATTGTTACATTATATAAAACAGAGATGGAAAAGGTGTTTGGAGATGGTGCTTGTGATGTACTTAAAATTCGCAAATATGGTGGAATTCAAGTGATGTAAGATACTCAAAAAAGACAAGGAGGAATGGTTATGGGTAGCATTTTAGTATTAGGTGGAGTTGGTTTTACGGTAAAAGAGGTTGTGGAAACTGCAAGAAAAGTGACAGGACATCCAATTCCGGCGAAGGAAGAACCACGTCGAGCAGGAGATCCATCTATGTTGATCGCTTCCAGTGCAAAAGCAAGGGAAGTGTTAGGATGGAATCCGCAATATGCAGATTTGGAAACAATTATCGGTACGGCATGGAAATGGCATAAAAGTCATCCAAATGGATATCAGAATGTGTAAAGGGGGGGAGTGTCATGATTAATGAGTATATCAATGAACTTGTGGCGTATGGATTGAACCAGGGATTGGTTGATCCGGAAGATGAAGTATATGTGACGAATCGCCTTCTGGAATTATTTCAATTGACAGAGCATGAAGGAACAGCGAAAGAGGTTAGATCAGAAAGAGAATTGTCACAGATTTTAAACGATATGTTGGAATATGCATGTCGGCAGGGGATGCTGGAGGAAGAAACAATTACGGAAAAGGACTTGTTTGATACAAAGATTATGGGAATATTGACACCCCATCCCTCTGTGGTTCGCAGGCAGTTTTGGGATAAATACAATATATCTCCTAAAGTTGCAACAGATTTTTATTATCAGTTTAGCCAGGCAACAAATTATATTAGAAAAGATCGAATTGCAAAGGATGAGAAATGGACAGCAAATACAGAATTTGGTACAATGGATATAACCATCAATTTATCAAAACCGGAAAAAGATCCTCGTGATATTGCAAAGGCAGGAAAAGCAAAAAAATCGGGGTATCCGAGTTGTTTGCTATGCAAGGAAAATGAAGGTTACGCCGGACATATTTCTCATCCGGCAAGACAAAATCACAGAATTATTCCGATTACATTGTGTGGAGAACAGTACAATTTACAGTATTCGCCGTATGTGTACTATAACGAACATTGTATTGTTTTCAATGATCGACATATTCCAATGAAAATTGATAAAGCGGTTTTTGCCAAATTGTTGGATTTTGTGCGGCAGTTTCCACATTATACGGCAGGATCGAATGCAGATTTCCCGATAGTAGGTGGTTCTATACTGAGCCATGATCATTTTCAAGGAGGCGGATACGAATTTGCAATGGCAAAGGCTCCATATGAGACGGAATTTTCATTAAAACAATTTCCGGACGTTCATGCAGGAATTGTAAAATGGCCTATGTCTGTGATTCGCCTGCAGGGAGAAATTACCGAATCAATAGTAAAGGCTGCAGATCATATTTTAATGCTTTGGCGCAGATATACAGATGAGAAAGCATTTATTTTCAGCGAAACCAATGGAGTACCACATAACACGATCACACCAATTGCGAGAAAGAGAGGAGATCTGTTTGAATTAGACCTAGTGTTACGAAATAATATTACCACAGAAGAGTTTCCGTTAGGTGTGTATCATCCACATCCGGAATATCACCATATAAAAAAAGAAAATATTGGTTTGATCGAAGTGATGGGACTGGCAGTTCTCCCAGCTAGATTGCAAATGGAAATGGCGGAGCTGGAACGTAGAATTCTGCAGAATGAGGATCTGCGGGAAAGCGATTTGACAAAATCACATGCAGAGTGGGCAGAGAAATGGCTGCCAAACTATGAAATCACAGACGACAATATTCATGCAATCGTGCAAAAGGAAATAGGATTTGTGTTTGCAAAAGTGCTGGAATGCGCAGGTGTTTACAAAAGAACACCGGAAGGACAAGATGCCTTCAAAAAATTTTTGGAGTGCATATAAAAAAAGGACCATTTCACATTTGTGAAGTGGTCTACTTTTTCAGTATTCAGTTTTCACAAATAGTCCTTTTAGCCAGATTATGCATGATATACATGCTCAAAGTATTCTTTATAGAAAGCTAAAAGGTTGTTCATATAATTTTTGAATTTGCTCATTTTGTATTCCTCCTTTCCTTGTTTGCAAGTTCATTATAGGACAGGCTGGATAAGAATGCTTGCCAAATTAAAAGAAAATGTAGACAAATGTTGCAGAGGAAATCAACAATTAAGTAATAAAGGGGAGATGTATCAATGCATTTGACGTTTAAGGAAACAAAGGAAGAGGTATATGCGGCGCAAAGAGTGTCAAAACATGTATCTCCACATTTACATAATGCATTGGAGATTGTGTGCGTAACGGAAGGAACACTTGAGATGGGAGTGGGGCAGGAATTATATCATATGGAAAAGGGTGATATCGGATTTGTCTTTTCTGATATTATTCATCATTATCAAGTGTTTTCAGAAAAAACGAGCCGGGCGGATTATATCTTGGTTCCGTCTTCTTTTGCAGGAGTATTTAAAGATAAAATACAAGGATATGCTCCTAAATATCCGGTTATTCGTGCGGGGCAGATTGAACCAGATGTTTATAATGCAATTCAGGCGATTATCCAAATGGAAGAAAACGAACCTATGATTGTTCAAGCTTATGTTCAAATTGTGCTGGCAAGATGTATAGGAAAAATGGAATTGGTGGAAAAAAGTTGTGTGGGAAGTGATGACTTAATTTATCGTACTGTATCTTATATATCAGGAAATTTCAGGAGACAGTTTTCTTTGGAAGATATGGCACGCGATCTTGGAGTGAGCAAGTATGTATTATCCAGGGTATTTTCTAAAACATTTCACCGTAATTTCAATCAGTATCTCAATGATGCCAGATTAAGTTATGCATGCACAAGATTGGTAAATACCAGTGATACGATCCTGAATATCTGTCTGGACAGCGGTTTTGACAGTCAGAGAACATTTAACAGAGTGTTTAAAGAACGCTATAAAACCGCACCAAGTGAATATCGGAAAAACAAAAGACGAAATGGGTAAGGGGATAGAAGTGGGAAATGAAAAAGTTATGCAGGAAAAAGCCGCAGATATTTTGCAACTGGAAGAGGAAGGTGAGAATCTTTTTAACTTCTAGCACCAGAATGTCGAGGTGTAAAAGTTGAAAAATTGCACCTTTTTTTGCACCTTTTGCGAGAGAAGAAATGTTAAAATATAAGGTGTAATGAGAAAAAATTAAAAATTATATATCGTTTCAATATTATTGATGTGTACAGAACTTTTGGGTATTGAAAGGTATTAAAAGGATATGAGAAATTATGATTAGAGTATGTTTCATCTGCCACGGCACTCTTTAAAAGCTTCGCCAAAAAAGCCAGTAGAGGGCATAGGCGGTTAGAAAATAACCCGGAAATAACCCACGGTATTTTGTGCAGATATTACATGTAAATATAGATGATATTGGGGACGCAATATGATAGAATGGTTACAAGAAAAATTTGTAGGAATATAAAGATATGGAATTAAGATTATTACGCTATTTTTTAACAGTAGCAAAAGAACAGAGCTTTACAAAAGCAGCAGAACAATTGCATATTACCCAGCCAACGCTATCCAGACAAATGGCGGCATTTGAAGAGGACCTGGGAATAACATTATTTATTCGAAACGGGAAGAAAATATCGCTCACTGATGAAGGAATTTTATTAAAAAGGCGTGCCTTGGAGATTCTTAATCTTGAGGAAAGGACGCTTGAGGAACTGAAAGGAAAAGAAGAGGTTGTAGAGGGCACGATAACCATTGGATGCGGTGAATTTGCAGCAGTGGAGACATTGGCGAAGATATGTAAAACATATAAAGAAAAATATCCGCTGGTTCAGATTGTATTGCATACTGCAACAGCAGATGCAGTGTATGAGATGATGAACAAAGGACTTGTAGATATTGCATTATTCATGGAGCCGGTGGACACCGAAGGGCTGGATTATATCCGGATCACAGATTGCGATCACTGGTGTGTCGGAATGCGGCCGGATGATCCGCTGGCAGAAAAAGAGTTTATAAAAAAAGAAGATCTTATTGGAAAGCCCTTGATCCTGCCGGAAAGAATGAACGTTCAAAGTGAACTTGCCAACTGGTTTGGGAAAGACTTTTCAAAATTACAGATTGCTTTTACGAGTAATCTTGGAACGAATGCCGGAGTTATGGCGGCAAATGGACTGGGGTATCCAATTTCAATTGAGGGGGCTGCAAAGTATTGGCGAGAGGATATTCTTGTACAGCGAAGAATTTCTCCTGAAATCACGACCAGTACGGTGATTGCCTGGCGACGGAATATCCCATATTCTTTGGCAGTCCGTAAAATGATCGAGGAGATTAATGCTTTTCAGGCATAAAACAAAATTCAATATAAGCATTAGACATAATGAAGCGATAGAGCTTAAAATAGATGTGTAAGATGAATGTAAATCTTATACATCTATTTTTTTGTGAAAAATACGTATAGAAAGGGGCTTTTTATTATGAGTAAAAAATTAGTGGCATTTTTCAGTGCAAGCGGAACAACAAAAAAAGTAGCACAGATGATCGCAGAGGAAGCAAAAGCGGATTTGTTTGAGATTGAGCCGAAAGTTCCATATACAAAGCTTGATCTTGACTGGATGAATAAAAAATCCAGAAGCAGTGTGGAAATGAGTGATAAAAAATATAGACCGGCGATTATGAAAAAAGAGATGGATATGAGTTCTTATGACGAGATCCTTCTGGGATTCCCAATCTGGTGGTATGTGGCTCCGACAATCATCAATACATTTTTAGAAGCTTACGATTTCAGTGGTAAAAAGATTGTGCTTTTTGCAACATCCGGAGGAAGTGGATTTGGGAACACTGTGAAAGAATTGCAGTCATCTGCATCAGACGCAGTTATTACAGAAGGCAGACTGTTAAATTGTGGAACGAAACAGGAAATCACTGAATGGGTAAACTCTTTATAAATAACAGCGTTATGGAGGTATACAGAATATGGGAAAAATAGTACAGACAGCAGGGAGAAATACACTTGGTGAATTCGCACCGGAATTTGCACATTTTAACGATGATGTACTTTTCGGCGAAAACTGGAATAACCAGGACATCGACGTAAAAACAAGAAGCATTATTACAGTGGTTGCTCTGATGTCTTCCGGAATTACGGATTCATCTTTAAGATATCATCTTCAAAATGCAAAAAATCATGGTGTGACACAAAAAGAGATTGCTGCAGTGATCACACATGCCGCATTCTATGCAGGTTGGCCAAAAGCATGGGCTGTTTTCAATCTTGCAAAGGAAGTGTGGGAAACAGGCGAAGGAGATTTGCCATACGAAGAGGAAGCGATGCGGGCGCATGCAAAAGAGATGGTATTTCCAATTGGTGCACCAAACGATGGCTTTGCACAGTATTTTTCGGGCAGGAGTTTTCTTGCACCGATTTCTACTTCTCAGGTTGGAATTTTCAATGTGACATTCGAACCAGGATGCAGAAATAACTGGCATATCCATCATGCAAAAAGTGGAGGCGGACAGATTCTGGTATGCGTTGCCGGAAGAGGATATTATCAGGTAGAAGGTAAAGAAGCTGTAGAAATGAAGCCAGGCGACTGCATCAATATTCCGGCAGAAGTGAAACACTGGCATGGCGCAGCACCGGATGAATGGTTTTCACATCTGGCAATAGAAGTTCCGGGCGAAAATAGTTCCAATGAATGGCTTGAACCGGTAAGTAATGAAGAATATAGAAAACTAAAATAGGAAGGTTGAAAAAAGTATATTTATAAGACAATTTGCATATGGAGGTTATATTTATGTTGAAAACAGAAGAATTAAAACTAGTATCTGAATGGGATAAAACTTTTCCAAAAAGTGAAAAAGTAGATCATGAGAAAGTGACATTTGTAAATCGTTATGGAATCACACTTGCTGCAGATTTGTATAAGCCGAAAAATGCATTTGGGAAATATCCAGCGATTGCTGTAAGTGGACCATTTGGTGCAGTCAAAGAACAGTGTTCCGGACTGTATGCGCAGACGATGGCTGAAAAAGGATACCTTACTATTGCATTTGATCCTTCTTTTACGGGAGAAAGTGGAGGCAATCCAAGATACATGGCTTCTCCGGATATTAATACAGAAGATTTCATGGCTGCTGTTGATTTCCTTTCTGTTCGGGAAGAGGTAGATCAAGATAGAATAGGAATCATTGGAATCTGTGGCTGGGGTGGGATGGCTCTTAACGCAGCTGCACTCGATACAAGAATAAAAGCAACGGTTGCATCTACCATGTATGATATGACAAGGGTAAATGCGAATGGGTACTTTGATTCTGAGGACAGTGAAGAAGCACGTTATGCGAAGAAGCAGTCGCTGAATACCCTCAGAACACAAGAATACTGTAAAGGCGAATATTCCAGAGCTGGTGGTTGTGTTTCTCTTCCGGTTCCAGAGGATGCCCCTTTCTTTGTAAAAGATTACAGTGAGTATTATAAAGGCAGATGTTATCATAAAAGAAGCCTGAATTCCAATGATGGCTGGAACAGTATTGGATGTATGTCATTTATGAATCAGCCAATATTAAAGTACAGTAATGAAATCAGAAGTGCAGTCCTCATTGTTCACGGAGAAAAAGCACATAGCTATTATTTTGGAAAAGATGCTTATGAAAATATGATTAAGGACAGCAAGTACAAATCCAATAAAGAGCTGCTAACAATTCCAGGGGCTGTTCATACAGATCTTTACGATAATCTAGATGTAATCCCATTTGATAAAATCCAGAAATTTTTTGAAGAAAACGGAGTTGGTTAATTATGGTAAAAAAGTATTGATCATATCGACAAGTCTTCGAGGAGGGAGCAATTCTGAGAGACACTGGCTATGGCAGACCACACGCTGTTAGATCCGTCCTGGTTTGCATATGATACGCCGGGACTGTGGAATAATTATACCCACAATGGATTGCTGTATCTGTATACCCCGGACGAGGAACAGAAAAGCCGGTGGATCCAGATGATCCGGGACAAAAAGCCGGATCAGGTGGAGGCAGGCTGTAGTGAATGTCGTCAGGGAATCCTTCTGCGAGTGCTGGGAAAAAGTGGCGATGCAGTGTATGATTATTTTGAGGATATCGCCAGGGAGGTGTGATCTTTTTTACAGAAAATCCATGGCAGCAGGCGGCTTAGGATCTGCCAGGACAGAAAGGCATACAGAGCACCTGCCACATTGGTGCCAATGCGGAGAGCAATGGCTGTTTTCACACCAAAGAGAGAACCGGCAATGGAAAGTGCCCCAAAGGTGTTAAAGACGGTCTGCCAGGAGTAACCGGCAGAATATCCTACGCCGATACCGCCGATGACACCGATGTATGGATACAGCCAGGCCGGCAGGGTGTTATATAACACAAGGAAGATGCCACAGCCAAGGATGTTAAAGACACCTCTTTTCCAAGTACGGTCTTTGCTGTCTTCCGGAAAAGGAAGGCACACGCTCATGCAGGCAATGCCTGCCCACATAGCCCGGGGCAGGGAAAGCAGCTGCATGATAAACATAGCCGAGCAGACGATCCAGGTAAGGGATAAATACCACTGGCTGCGGGCAGATTTTAAGTTAAATTCACGGAACAGATCCGGAAAACTACGCCGGTAAGGGCGTTTTTTTTGATTCTTGTAAAAGACAAGCATACAGACTATCATGCTGACAAGCAGCCCCAGTACCCGGAGAAGATAGGCTCTGCCGGTAACATCGTAGCCGTAGAGCAGAAGATATCCTAAAACGAAGGTGGACTGGTTGTACATGATCACATTGTGACATCCAAGGATCATTAGCAGCAGGATGCTGATGAAATTTACCAAAAGAGATGCCGGTGCCGGCAGGGTGTTGGCCAGACGGGGACCGGTGATCAAAAGGGTAAAAATACCAGCAATACATATAAGCCCATGGGAGGTGCGGATGCCGAAGTCAGCCTGGCGCAGCACCAGAAGAGCCAGCAGAAAAACCACTCCGGCTACGCTGTTGTCAGAACCAAAGAGCATGCTAAAAAGTGTCACAAACACAAAGCAGAAGGCCATCACAAGATAGACTTTAAAATTATAGATAAGAATGTGGCGTCTTTTCTCTTTTGGATCGGTTGTGTTTTTGATCAAGGCTTTGGAGCCGGTCGAACTTAATTGTAATTCTTCATAAAAAGTCATAGAAAATTGTCTCCTTGTCGTAGGTAGTATGGCACACCATACTACGGAATGGGAAAAATGTCAAGGATCTTCTGCGCAACTGGAAGAAAGAATTCCTTGCTAATGCTCCTCTCGCATTCGATAATAAGCGGGAAGACAATCTCCGGGAAAAACTTGCCGAAGAACGCAAGGAAAAAGCCGAATACGCCAAAAAGGTCG
>OJNQ01002318.1_pt1 | contig 12365 bp, 9 predicted proteins | sample 1597621 | NCBI WGS metagenome assembly OJNQ01 (sample SAMEA2452137, study PRJEB22498) | human gut metagenome | reverse complement strand
CTACATTTAACGTCAGGGAAAACGATTTAACACTGAATATTAACAAATTGTTAAATCGGCAATTGTCCTATTGACAAAAGCGGGAAGTATGGGTATAATAAAAACAATATGACAAAGGCGTTGACAGGAACAAAAGCAAAGTTCTGACATTACAGAGAGCCGTCGGTGGGTGCAAGACGGTATGCGGAATTTGTGATAACTCGTCCCCGAGCCTGAACGGTGAAATCTTATTAGCCGCTCACGGGTTCTCCCGTTATAGAGATACGCATTGATAGATGCGGTTGAGATATGCGGTGTGAGCCGTATATGAATGAGAGTGGTAACACGGCAAAGCTCGTCTCTCCTTTTTGGTAGGAGTGGCGATTTTTTTTATGCCCTTTTCCACATCACTATCAAAATAATTATCGGCTTTATATTTATAAGGAGGATCTGACATGAAAAACGTAGAAAAGTATGAGAGAGGCTATTATATGCCTCCTGTAAAGTGCATGAAGTGGGCTGAAAAAGAGTATGTTGACCATGCTCCTGCATGGTGTTCTGTTGACCTGAGAGACGGAAATCAGGCTCTTATCATTCCTATGAGCCTTGAAGAAAAGCTGGAGTTTTTCACCAAGCTCGTTGAGATAGGCTTTAAGGAGATAGAGATAGGTTTCCCTGCCGCCTCTGAAACAGAGTATGAGTTCTGCCGCACACTTATTGAGAAGAACATGATACCTGATGATGTTACCATTCAGGTGCTCACACAGTCAAGAGAGCATATCATAAAGAAAACATTTGAAGCTATCGACGGCGCAAAGAACGCTGTTGTCCACCTTTATAACTCAACATCTGTTGCACAGAGAGAGCAGGTTTTCCGAAAGTCTAAGGAAGAGATAATCAAGATAGCTACAGACGGTGCAAAGCTCTGTAACGAGTATAAGAAGCACGCAAAGGGCAATATCGTATTCGAGTATTCTCCTGAGAGCTTCACAGGCACAGAGCCTGAGTTTGCAAGAGATATCTGCAACGCTGTTATCGATATCTGGCAGCCAACACCTGATAACAAGGTCATCATCAACCTGCCTGTAACAGTTGAAATGTCAATGCCTCATGTTTATGCTCAGCAGGTAGAGTATATGTGCGACACTCTTCACAACAGAGAGAACGTTATAGTTTCACTTCACACACATAATGACAGAGGCTGTGCAGTGGCAGACTGCGAAATGGGTCTGCTTGCAGGTGCTGACAGAATAGAGGGTACTTGTTTCGGCAATGGTGAGAGAACAGGCAATGCCGATATCGTTACTATCGCACTTAATATGTACACTCACGGAATTGATCCTAAGCTGGACTTCTAAGATATGCCTGCACTGGTAGAGCTTTATGAGAGAGTTACAAGAATGAAGGTTTATGACAGAAGCCCATATTCAGGCGCACTTGTATTCGCTGCATTCTCAGGCTCACATCAGGACGCTATCGCAAAGGGCATGAACTGGAGAAAAGAAAAGAGCTGTGACAAGTGGACAGTTCCTTATCTTCCTATCGATCCGCATGACGTTGGCAGAGAGTATGACGGTGACGTTATCAGAATAAACTCGCAATCAGGCAAGGGAGGAATAGGCTTTATCCTCCAAAATCAGTTCGGCTACGATCTTCCAAAGAAGATGAGAGAGGACTTTGGCTATAAGGTAAAGGCTGTTTCAGACCACAAGCACAAAGAGCTTATGCCTGATGAGGTCTACAAGATATTCAAGGACGAGTACCTCAACAAGTGCGCACCTGTTGACATTCCTGAGGCACACTATGTTCAGAAGCAGAACGGCACTATCTGCGCCGCTATTACGGCGTCTGTAAACGGTGTAACAGATGATTACACAGCAGAGGGCAACGGACGTCTTGACGCTGTGGCAAATGCTATCAAGCAGGCTTTGAACTTTGATTTTACCGTGGAAACATATACAGAACACGCTCTTGAAAGAAAGTCAACATCTGAGGCTGTATCATACGTTGGAATTTCCTGCGGTGATAAGATGTATTGGGGCGTCGGCAGACACTCAGATATCATCGTATCTTCTATCAAGGGTCTTGTTTCAGCTATCAACAATGCTTTTTCAGATAAGAAGTAATGAATAAAAATTTAAGGGACAGGCGAAAGTCTGTCCCTTTTTTTGTACAAAAAAATGCAGTCACATAGAATATGACCGCATTGTATATTATTTCTTTTTTCTTCTGAAAAGCCTTTTGAGCCAGCCTAAAAAGCCCTTTTTCTCCTTTTCAGGCTCGACAGCCTTTGAATCATTAACAGGAGCAGGCTTTGGTGCATTGGCGTATGCTTCAGCGTAAAATCTGCTTTGTGCGTCAATGGCGATATCTCCACGCTCTGCACGGACATATTTTCCGTCAGGCTGCATTATCCTTGCTTTTACGTTGTCCTGCATCTGGGTGTCAAAAATATTAAGGACACGTTTTTTTACTTCTTCACTGAGGATAGGTGCGGCGACCTCAACTCGCCTTGTGGTGTTTCTTGTCATATAGTCTGCGCTGGATATGTATACCTTTTTGCGAACACCTGTGCCGAAAATATATATCCTTGCGTGTTCAAGATATCTGCCCACTATTGAGCGTATCTGCACATTGTCAGTAACGCCCTCCACACCTGCAACAAGGCAGGATATACCTCTTATAACAAGCTCTACCTTCACGCCTGCCTGAGAACATTCTATTATCTTGTCCATAAGCACCTTATCAGTAAGAGAATTGAGCTTTGCGGCAACATATCCCTCACCGCCTGCTCTTGCAATGCTTATCTCATTATCCATAAGCTCCACTACCTTATTTTGCAGACAGTGGGGAGCGACCATAAGTGCCTTTGAGCTTTCCACAAGCTCGCCCATTGACAGCGTTCTGAACACCTCGCAAGCATCCTGAGCAATGTCATTGTTTGATGTCATAAGGCAAAGGTCGGTATAAAGCCCTGCGGTCTTTTCGTTGTAGTTTCCTGTACCCACCTGAACAGTGTACTTTACGCTGTCGCCAACTTTTCTTGTAATAAGACAAAGCTTTGAATGGACTTTAAGTCCCTGCGGACCATACATTACATGACAGCCTGACTCCTCCAACAGCTTTGACCAACCTATATTGTTTTCCTCATCAAAACGTGCCCTCAGCTCCACAAGCACAAGCACGTCCTTGCCATTTTCTGCGGCGTTGCACAACGCCTTTATGACCTTGGAGTTCTTCGCCACACGATACAAAGTCATCTTGATAGATGTAACGCTATCGTCCTTTGCCGCCTCGTCAAGAAGCCTGATAAAAGGCTTTATGGACTCATAAGGATAGTGCAGAAAAAGATCCTTTTCGTCTATCTGCTCTATCATTGACCTTGACGGGTCTATCATAGCAGAGGGCTGAGGCTCCTGCTTCGGGAAGAAAAGCTCTTTTCTGTCTGCCACCTTGTCAAACACAGCGAACACATAGGACATATCAAGGGGAGTTTTCTCCACAAAGACTTGCTTTTCTGAAAGCTCCAACCTTGAAAGCAGTTCGTTCAGCACAGTGTCGGATATTTGCTTTGAAAGCTGCAATCTCACAGGACAAAGGCGTTTACGCTTGTTGATAAGCTCAGACATATTTTGTCTGAAATCAAGTTCCGAGTCAAAGCCCTCGTCAACGTCGATATCAGCGTTTCGTGTCACTCTCATAAGAGCCTTTTCTTCTATTTTATAGCCCTCAAATGCCTTGTCAGCATAATGGAGAATAAGCTCTTCTACAAGGATATAGCTTATGCACCCATCGTCATCAGGAAGAAAGATCACACGCTGGAATTTCTCGTTACAGCTAACTATACCCACTGTGACGGCAGATTTTGAAGCGAGTTTTGCGACTGCATAAATACTTTGATTTGCAAGAAACGGGAAAGGGTGTCTTTTATCGATAATAAAGGCGTTAAGAAACGGCTTGACCTCATAGGCATAATAGGCTTCAAGAAATTTCTTATCCTGTTCAGTGAGAGCCTTTATGTTTTTATGTACTATATTTTTAAGCTCCAGTTCCTCGCAGATAGCCTTGTATGTCTTATCTTTTATTGGTATAAGCTCATGAACACGCTCAAATATTGCAGAAAGCTGTTCAGATGGACGCATTTTGGACTTGTTGTCTTTATGATCGTCGTCCACAAGCGAGGAATCATAAAGCGAGCCCACACGCACCCTAAAAAACTCGTCAAGATTGCTTGCAAATATCGACTGAAAAAGCAATCTTTCAAGAAGCGGTGTAGCACTGTCCTGAGCTTCTTCAAGAACTCTCTCGTTAAATTTAAGCCATGATAACTCTCTGTTATCGTAGACCTTGTTATTCATATTCTTATTTCTCCTAACTCCTATCGTAAGAAAGGCATCTTATATCATACTGTATTATTATACCGCCAAACGAATATGATGTCAATGCAGGTGCCGTAAAAAGCTTGTAAAATCGCCATAAAACAAAAAAACTCCCGCCCGAAGGCAGGAGCAGATCGTCTTGAAGATCAGATCCCGATATATTCCTTAGCGGTCTGGCATATATTTGCACAGTTATTCGCAAGGACGCTGTTGTCTTGTGGCAGATTCGGCAACATGATAAGCCAAAAAAGAATGAACACCATTATAAGCATAAGCGTAGCACCAGTCAAAAGTATCAAAGCGGCTGAACGCTTTGATTTCAGTGTTGTATGTACGTCGCTGCACACTTTCTCGGTGGGCTGTGCATTTTCTTTTTCCTCGTTAGGAATACGTTTTTCTTGCTCTTTTTTACACTCAGTACACAACATATACTTTAAACCTCCATAATCTATTTTTACTTCATTAACTATTATACCACATTCTTACCGTCTTGTGTTAAGCTGGCAGCTATAATTTACAGAAATTTCGACTGAATTTTTTGTAAATTGGTAAAATTCTAAAACTTGTCATGCGCATATAATCTATCTTCATCAACAAAGCCCCTAAAAGAATCACTTAACAAAATCAAATATTGATATAATTCTGCTATTGACAAATGAGAAACATATGATATAATTACTGTGTGTGGAAAAATAATCGACCTACGCTCATATGCGTGTTATGTGGAGGAAGTAAAAATGGTAGACAATGTACGTCGTGAATGTATCATGTCAATGTATGAGATATACCCTCTCAGCAGAAAATTGGTATTTGATACGTTTGATAAGAAAAAGTATGATATAACAAGGACTCAGCAGATAATAATGCTGTCACTATGTATTGAGGGAACGCTCACAATGTCACAGCTTGCAAGCAAGATAAACACTTCTAATGAGCAGGCAACAAGGGCTGTGGCACAGCTTGTTGACAAGGGCTTTGTTATCAGAATGCAAAACCCCGATAACCGCAGAGTTATCAACATCAGGCTCACTGACGAAGCTATGCGCTTTATGGAAAAGATGAAAAACGAGATACTTGATGATATACTTGGTAAATTTTCCAGTGTCTCAGATAGTGATATGAAAAAAATGAAGGACGCACTTGTATTTATAAATAGTATACTTAAAAAGGTGCTTAAATAGGAGGCTGTTATGACAAAGGCGAAGAAAATAGTCAGCCGTTGCGAAAGCTGTGTGAATTACGTTTTTGATGAGGATTGTGAATGTTACTGCTGCATGGTCGATCTTGACGAGGACGAAGCATATAGATCAATGAGCGACAGCGAATATAGCTGTCCATATTACAGGCTTGATGATGAATATGCTGTTGTGAGAAAGCAAAATTGATGATAGATCGGTGAATACATGAAATTTGCCGATTTTTTCTTGCCTTGTTGAACGTGTAAAGTTCAACAGCTTGTCAATGTAGCTATGTAAAGCTTGCTTGCTTTGCAGTGAACATTTGTCGCTAAACAAGGACCAATCTGGGGTTGAATTAATATTTGGCTAATGATAGAAAGTTATTTATCAAAGTTTACAAAATATTAATAAATACAGTATTAGTATACAATGTTAAAATATTGACTATGCAGGTTGCTATAATCAAAATAGGAAAGATTTTTTGGGTGAAAGTTGCAATTAGCGTAAAAACGCAGGTTTCGTATTGTTTCATGTTCAATGCTAATAAATATGCCGTTTTATCATCTGCCGACACTATGAAAATGATAAATCAATATTGTGTAAACTATCAGTATATTTATATGTAATAAAATACAAATATGATATATTGTGGGATTGACAAATGGAAAATCAAGTGATATAATACTTGTAATTACCACCTGATTCAGGTTGCCGCCTGCCCAGGACAGTTCGTTCTGATTCTTTCGGTAAAACTCACCGAGTTCTCGGATCAACTCGATGCGTTCCTTCACATCCACATTGGAAAATTCCTGCACTGCTGACAGGATATAATGGCTCACAGAGTGGAATGAGCCTGATTTTTCCTTCAACAGTTGGGCTTCCTCGGGGGTAAGCCGCAACTGAAATACTTTGGTCTTCTGTTTCATACTTCCTTGGATTACTTGTTAGCCGGGTTCTCCGGACACCTATTTCGCAGAGCGAAACAGCGATTTATCGCCCCGTTGCGGCAGCAATCGGCAAGTGACCCTTGTGAGGACAAAACTCCGTTTTGTAATGACAAGGGTACAACTTGCTTGACAAATCCTGCAACGCAGTTCGATGCCTTCCCGGTAGCTTTAGAGACCTCAAAGAAGCACAAAAAACGGCGAAACGCAAAAATTCACAACATTATTCTTTGGAGAAATCTTCGGTCGATTTATCTTGATTATCAAGCATTCAAGGTATATTCATCTGAACTCTCAGATGCTTTGGGTAATCCTATCCACATATTCAAGGTTACTTGTCTTTGTTTCTTCCAATGCCTATCTTTGATGGTCTGTTTTTCGTTCAATCCTTGTCATGCCTGATGTTCCAGCCCGACAGACTTCAATCATTCGGATGACCTGGTCCTGACTTCCGAAAGACTGAATGCTCCAAAATGATAATAACTCTGAGCAAAGCCGCTCTTGATAAATGAATACCATTTCTTCGATGGTATAACAACACGAAGACTTCTTACACAAGGAGGGAAGAGATGGGTTGTTTCCTATCTTCAGATGCAAATTAACTGGCAAAGCTGTAGCCTCGGATAACACGTTATGCAATAACCCAAAAAATGATTTTTACCATACCGATTTTCACTGTATAGCATGATGCAAGTCGCATGGTAGATGAGATTATATTTCTCACACATCATGAGCCAATCCAACCCTTATTTTTCAGTATAAACCGCTGAAAACAAAGACTTAAAGTATACTAACAAGCCAAATAAAGAAGATGAAAAATTTCAGTATCTCGCTGATTTTTAGTATATTTGATTATGAAAAACACTCATCTGAGTGCTATAATAACTTAGAACATACTGCTATGGCTGAACTCTTGCTCATTATATATATGGTACCGGTACTCATTGTATTCGGTCTGTTGCTTAGGCTGGTCATGTGGATTATCGGTTTGGCTATCCGGCTTACCTGGTGGTTGGTAAAAAACGGATTCGTGCTGGCATGGAAGGTGCTGCTCTTCATCGTTATGATGGTTATTGCCAACCTGCGTGCAACCGGACCCAGAAATTATTGAGTCCACCCCAAGGGAACAAAATGCCGTACCTGCGAGAAGTAGGTAGGTTATCGGGGGTATGAGTAAGTGTTTTCCCTCTGGTCAAGTTCAACTTTTAAGGTAGCATAAAGTAATTTGGTAGGGAACCTACCAAAATAGACAATCCGCATCAGTCTATACGATTGGTGCGGATTGTTCGCTATATATAAGGTATAGGGTGCTTAGAACCCCTTACCTTTGCTGCGTTCATAAACCACTTCTTTGTGATTGTCACAATTCGTTAGACGAATCTGAACAGTACATCCAACTGGTATGTCTTTTGGGAACATTTTCACGATCCTGCTTAATACTTCATCCACATTGTTGAAGCCGATGTCTGTAAATTCAGCGATAACCTCACCTTTAAAATAGGCACGGGCGTAAATCATCATCTTTGCAGAAATGCGAAACATCTTATCACCTGATTCATCCAAATCTTTGGCAAGTCCCTGCTTACTAGGCTTGTTACTAAAGAAGATGAAGTCAATGATGCGGGCATTCAATTCCCATGCCGGTGTAAAATCTACTTTTACATATCCACGGGTTACCTTGAAGCCATGACTATGGTTCATACCAAATGCCACTTCATAAAGATTGGCATTGCAGTCGTTCTGTGCAATGGTAGCCCACGTGTGACGGAAGGTATAGAAGCAATAGAAATCTTCCTTATTGGTCATACCCATATCCATACAAATTTTACGGATGCCGATGTTGACATTGGCATTGAAACTGTCGGTATTGCCATAGCGCTGGTGGAAGGTGAAAAGAAATTCATCCTCTTCTTCTGACAGATACTTGTTGAACGTATCTTGAATAAACGGTTCCACGCGCATTTCTATATATGCTTCATCCTTGCGGCTATGTTTGGTCTTAGCACGCTTATACCCAATGATTCCGTCATGATAATCCGACTTCTTCAAATTGTACAAGTCCACGGTATTTATTCCGCCTAAACACAGAGAAAGTAGTGCAACATCTCTGCCCAGTTCCGGGAGGGAAGAAAGCATCTTGGTTCTAGGCAAAGGCCGATTGAAGAACTCTCGGCATTCTTCTGCACTGATGGCCAGTTTTTCACTTGGCTCAGACTTTGGGATTTGCACCTTTACCCACGGATCGAACTTGATACGTTGTATGCCTTTCTCATCATCGTTCATATCTGCTATCGCCGAACGGAAAATCATTCGGACATTGGTAGGGTACATTTCCTTCGCACGATGTGTCTTTGACAATGATTCTATCCATTTTTTGAGGACGGCAGCAGTCAAATGCCCAAACATAACTCGTGTAGTTCCCATATAGCGTTCCAGATGTGCCACTGCAAGCTGATAGTTCTTGGCATTCCGCTCATGTCCGTCAAGTCGCATCTGACGGATAAACATACGCGAATAATCACTGAAGCAAACTTCTTCATCCGTTTTAAGAAGATACTCTATAATTTCACTGACAGACCAAAGGGTAGTGTTGGCTCTGTTCAGTCGGTCTGTGTATTGTCGAACGAGCATTGAGCAATACTCATTAACGACAGGGTCGGTCGGTTCATTCTCTTTAGAGATATAATTCGCATCAACAATCTTGTTGGTCTTGATGTAACCCGGTTTTCTGTTGTGTACGATGCGAGTGTACACTGCATAAAGGCCGTCTGTTCTCAGCTTCCTTACGATTGCTTTTAATGTAGTTGTCATAAGCTTTTAATTTTACGCTGCCATAGGCTTTTTTGATGGTGTAAGCAGGTGTAAGCAACATCAGTTTTAGTGTAAGCAGTGAGTAAGCGAGTACGTACATTTGGCGCGGTTTCCATTGTCAAGTGTACGAACCGTATAAGAACAACATAGGCTGTAACTCATGTATTTCAATGAGTTACAGCCTATTATTTTAATTAAGCCAATTTGGAATTATTCCTCAACGGCGGCTTGCGCCACACTAATATAGTGCTGAAAACCATTCACTTCGCTTTTGGGTGTAAGCCCAGTGTAAGCGGAAGTTTATTGAATGATTTAAAGTTGAATGAATTATTCCTCAACAGCAGCCTGCGCCGCCGCCAATCTGGCAATCGGCACTCTGAATGGAGAACAACTAACGTAGTTCAAACCTACCCGGTGACAGAATTTCACTGAAGAAGGCTCACCGCCATGTTCACCACAAATACCACATTTCAGATCCGGACGGATAGCACGGCCCTTTTCTGTAGCCATACGTACCAACTGTCCCACACCATTCTGATCGAGAACCTGGAACGGGTCTACTTTCAAAATCTTCTTTTCCAGATAAACAGGAAGGAAAGAAGCTATATCATCACGAGAATAACCGAAGGTCATCTGCGTTAAGTCATTTGTACCGAATGAGAAGAACTCGGCAGAAGAAGCGATACGGTCGGCAGTCAAAGCGGCACGCGGAATTTCAATCATTGTACCCACTTTGAAGTCAATGCTATCTCCTACTTCCTCAAACAACTTCTTAGCTTCCGCACGGATTACATTTTCCTGCTCCTTGAATTCATACAAGATACCAGTTAATGGAACCATGATTTCCGGATGAGTTTCCACTCCTTCTTTCTTCAATTCGAGTGCAGCACCCAAGATGGCACGTGTCTGCATCTGTGTAATTTCAGGATAAGTATTTCCCAGACGGCAACCACGGTGACCCAACATCGGGTTATGCTCACACAATGATTCTACACGTTGCTGGATATATTGCAGGCTCACACCCATAGTATCTGCCATTTCCTGCTGTCCCTTCAAATCGTGAGGAACGAACTCATGCAAAGGAGGATCGAGCAAACGAACCGTTACCGGACAACCAGCCATTGCTTTAAAGATACCCTTAAAGTCTTCTTGTTGATATGGAAGAATCTTAGCCAATGCTTTACGACGTCCTTCCGCATTTTCCGCCAGAATCATTTCACGCATTGCCTTGATCTTTTCACCTTCGAAGAACATGTGTTCCGTACGGCAAAGCCCAATACCTACTGCACCGAAGTTACGAGCCACTTCCGCATCATGAGGAGTATCTGCATTCGTACGTACCTGCAGACGAGTATACTTATCAGCCAGCGTCATTAATTCAGCAAAGTCACCGGAAAGTTCTGCAGCCTGTGTTTCTACCTTACCATTATAAACTACACCTGTACTTCCGTTCAGAGAGATATAATCGCCTTCTTTCAACACAACACCGTCAATTTCTACGGTACGGTTTTTATAATCGATATTCAATGCACCTGCACCCGATACACAACATTTACCCATACCACGAGCCACAACAGCAGCATGAGAAGTCATACCGCCACGAGCCGTAAGAATACCTTCGGCAACTGCCATACCGGCCAAGTCTTCCGGAGAAGTTTCGATACGAACCATTACCACACGTTTACCGGCAGCATGCCATTCAGCAGCGTCGTCAGCAAAGAACACCACCTGACCGGTTGCAGCACCCGGAGAAGCCGGAAGACCACGAGTCAACACTTTGGCTTTCTTCAAAGCATCCTTATCGAATACAGGGTGAAGCAATTCATCGAGTTTATTCGGTTCCACGCGCATCAAAGCAGTCTTTTCGTCAATCATGCCCTGACGGAGCAAATCCATAGCGATCTTCACCATAGCAGCACCTGTACGCTTACCGTTACGTGTCTGAAGGAACCAGAGTTTACCTTCTTGTACGGTGAACTCCATGTCCTGCATATCTTTATAATGATTTTCCAGTTTAGTCTGGAGAGCATCTAATTCTTTATAGATTTCCGGCATTGCCTCTTCCATGGAAGGGAACTTCGCTGCGCGAACATCTTCGGTCACACCAGCCAATACAGCCCAACGTTGAGAACCAATCTTGGTGATCTGTTGCGGAGTACGGATACCGGCCACTACGTCTTCACCTTGTGCGTTAATCAGATATTCACCATTGAAAAGGTCTTCACCCGTACCGGCATCACGTGAGAAACAAACACCAGTAGCCGAAGTTTCACCCATATTACCGAACACCATAGCCTGTACATTGACAGCTGTACCCCATTCATCAGGTATACTTTCCATCTTACGGTAAAGGATAGCGCGTTCATTCATCCATGAATCAAATACGGCACATATAGCTCCCCAAAGTTGTTCGTATGCACCAGTCGGGAAATCTTTTCCGGTCTGTTCCTTTACGGCAGCCTTAAATTTCTTTACGAGTTCCTGCAAGTCTTCCACTTTCAACTCGTTATCCAGTTCTACCCCTTTCGCTTTCTTCACCTCTTCAATGATTGCTTCGAACGGGTCGATATCATCTTTATTGGTAGGCTTCATGCCCAATACTACGTCACCGTACATCTGCACAAAACGACGATAAGAGTCCCATGCAAAGCGTGCATTACCTGTCTTACGGATAATACCTTCTACCACTTCGTCATTCAATCCCAAGTTCAGAATCGTATCCATCATACCCGGCATAGATGCGCGCGCACCGGAACGTACAGACACCAACAAAGGATTTTCAACGTCACCGAATTTAGATTTCATCAACGTTTCCACGTGAGTGATCGCTTTTACCACTTCATCTTTCAGTAGCTCAACCACTTTATCACGTCCTAACGTATTGTATTCCGTACAAACATCTGTAGTTATTGTGAATCCGGGAGGGACAGGAATTCCGATTAAATTCATTTCTGCAAGGTTGGCTCCCTTACCACCGAGCAAATTCTTCATGTCAGCCTTTCCTTCTGCCTGACCATTACCAAAGGTATAAACTCTTTTTTTATCCATAATATTGTGTTTAAAGTTACATTATG
>OJNQ01002315.1_pt1 | contig 12376 bp, 8 predicted proteins | sample 1597621 | NCBI WGS metagenome assembly OJNQ01 (sample SAMEA2452137, study PRJEB22498) | human gut metagenome | reverse complement strand
CCAACATCTTTTCCAACCTCGTCCTATCCGCCCTATTCCCCTCCTAACGTATTCCCTCGAGCGTTTCTGCCTCCACACAACAACTCCGCAACCGGCTCCGGCAGCCACCCAGGCACTCCGGCTCATGCCGGCCGGTAAAACCAAGATGATCGAAACCAAACAAATAACTCCGAGTCCGTACACGATTTTATCAACCCGGCAAAGAGGCTTCGGCCCTAACAGAGTATGTAAAGCCACCGGTAATATCACCGCCAGAAAACCGCTGTAGGGGCCCGGATTAAAAAAACTCCCGGTCAAGCGGTATAAGCTATGGTATTGATCAGCCCAACCGTATACCTGTAAAAATCCCCATATCGCTTCGATGCTCCCGGCGAGCAATAAAACAAAGGTAAAAAGCAACCTCTGAGAAACCTTCCATCCTCCCAAACCCCGACACACAAAATACAGTCCCACTAATAATATCAATAACAACGTTTGCGTTTCTCCCCTGAAATCATTCAACAAAAAACTTCCCACCCCATACAAAGCGAACAGCACCACACCGACATCCACCCATCTGAAACAGAATTGAAAATTCCGTTTCCATGCCACCATCCATGTCAGCAATAAACCAATCCCGACAACTTCTGCAAAACGGAAATATTTGGCGGTAATTATACCATCAGCATAATCATGACCTAACGATAACAAAGGAGTTAAAAAGATTCCCAATAACAAGACTCCCCCATACGGTCTATTTATTTTCCCATCTGCCATAACTTATTTATTTTCGTTTCCCGTTAAAAAATACTTACCACTATATTATTCCTTTCAAAACCACTATATGTTCCTAAAGCGATAAACCTATCACCACATACTCCCCACGCCATGTAACCTTCAAAACAATCCATTTCCGACAAAAACTGATATTCTCTCCATCTTAATAAATAAGTTCTATTGAATATCCGATCATACAGCAGGGGTTGAAGAAAGTTTCTTTCTTTTTTCTTGTCCGCAATGTAAGCAATAAGAAAATCATGTGTTTCAAAGATTCTTGGAAACACCCCCATTTCATCGCCATCTAATAATATAAATCGATCGGAACCTTGATATTTTTCCCAGTTAGAATTTTTTATTTTAAAATTATATATTGGAATATAAGTAGAGTCGGTAGTTATCTGATAAATAGTATCTGAATATACAGGATAATAATAAACACGATTACATCCTTTTAAAATCTCCCCTCCTCCTCTATTACCCTCTTGAAAGGGAATATAACGAAAACCTTTATAAAAGGTCTGGTCTCCTTTAGACAATAATAAAGCATATCCATGTAGTTCTTCATTTCCCACATTATGATAAGGAGCCATTAAATGCAAAAATGTGCTATCATGTAACCATAATGAATTACCAGCCTGAATTTTACCTAAACGACGCAAATATTTAAAATTACCATCTAAATCATAAAAAAGAAGTTTATCCGACATACCATCAACGAGCATCAGTTCCTCTTTTTCCATATTTATATCTATAGATTCTATTCTTAAATATTCGCCCGGACCACGTCCTTTATTATCTATCTTTTTTAAACATCTACCAGCATCGTCATAAATAAAAACCCGATCAAATCGGTCTTCCTGAATATAAAAACGTCCCTTATAAGTAATAATATTGGCAATATTTCCCATTACTCCACATTCATCTCCCAAGGGTATGTAACGAATACTATCGATAAAATCAGTATAGGCACGTTCTTCTGCATTTTCCAGGTCAATTGTAGTATAAAGGTTATCAACACGCTGCAATCTATCACAACCTTCAATCAGTTGTTGTTCGACTTTATTTTTTGAACGACAGGAGACAACAAAGCAAGAAAATAATAACAATAATTTTAGTAATCTAAACATCACCATATTTCATTTTATGGATGTCAGGAAATGAGTCATTCTATTTCCTGACATCCGATTCATCAACTATTCCCTTCTAAGAAATGCAGGGAGTACCCTTCCAACATTCCAGAATCCAGTAGCTCCTGTCACTCCTCCTCTCCATCGGCTAAAGCTTCAACATCCTTTTACATCCGATCTATCTATAGCGGTATAAAACAGTAACTATTACAATAAGCCCTCTCTCACCTGAGAGAATCCACTGCAAATGCTTTTACCGTTATATCCAAAGGATTATCATACCCTTGAAAATAGATTGCCATCCGTCTTTCGACATACCCCCCACTTTGCGGTTTAAAAGCCAAATTAATATATGCAGAATCACCTGGTACCACCGACTGGAAAAAAGTCTCATTGATGATACAACCACAACCGGTATCTATATTCTCTATCAGTAAATCTTTTTCACCGATATTTTTATATTGTATAAAAAAGGGAAAATAATCTGTATAGGTAATTATCCCTAAATGGATTTCTTTGTCCATAGCAACCACTTCTTCAATAGAACGAGCAGGCGAAGAACAATTCACCATGATAACAGCAGATAGCAGTAAGAATAATATTATCCTCATCGGTTCTATATTTTATTTACGAATATAATACAACAGCAATATCGGATTATCGTCCTCCATCGTCCGTTCTCTCAAATCCCGCCACAAGGGGCGGTCGACATCGATACAACCCTCCGGCTGATGAATAAAATCATAAGCTGTAACATAACTCACAAAAGCATCCGAAGTGGTTGTCAGAAATCTACCGGGCATTAAAACATTACCACGGGAATACTGTTTCGATTTATATCCTTTGTGATTCAGATAATCATAATAAATACTATACCAACTGCCTCTACAAAACATATCAAAATATAAATACCGGTCATTGGCCCATATCCCAGTTTGCCCCTTAGAATAACCGTTATCCCGCAAAAAAGCCATAGCATGAGCAGGAGAAATCCATTCTTTCCTGTCAACAAAAACTTCGGCATCGATGGTTGCAAGACTGGACTTAACCACAAACTTCGGTATTATTTTTCCATCGGCATATTCATATATCGTGTCTGATAGCAAAGCCGTCAGCCAAAGTTTTTCACCCGGACGAGCAAAACACGAAAGATTACCCCGAGTGGAATTTTCCGTATATTTTACTTGATAAGGAAGAATATATGCTTTCAGTGAACCGTCGTCAGCCGATAATATAGCATAATTGTATAAATCGTCAATGCCACACGACAATGTCAACAATAATTCCCGATTAGCAATGACATTTACATCGGTAATACTACCGCTTTCTATCTGTTCCCCACAAGTAATCTTATCATATTTGATACCCAAATAGGAGTAGCGGTGTATACAACGCCTAAAGCCATCATACACACCTACTACTTTATTATTTTTATCTACGTAAAAACTAGTTATGGCACTAACTTGATTTGGATCTCTTCCTATTTCACCTATTCGGTTCAGAAAACGTCCATTCATATCGAAAACATATAAATGTTCGTTATAATCACTTATAAAAATCAAAGAATCTGCAAACTCAATTTTCTTTAAAGCACCCAACAAACATTCGGATGAAGTTTCCAATTTTATGGTCCGTAAACTGTCGGGACAACCATCAGCGAGAGTAAGCAAACACCCATCAAAAGAAAAATTCCGCAAAGAATCGAAACAATGATTCGATAATAGCAAATTAGCCTCCATTAAACTATCCAAATGGATGATAGTAACCTCTCCCAAAGGTTGATTATTTTCCTTTATTTTATCTTTACAGCTAAGAAACAGTAAAAAAATAATCACTGTAAAGTACCATGAGAACAGAGTATTCTTTTTCATTTTAATTATCTGACCTTCAATAAATAAAACATTTCAAATATTCTATACTTATAAATAAGATATAGGACCATTCACATGTGATTTCAGACAACAATTCTTTTCAGAATCCTCACAGAAAGGATAACGTATAGTCGTTCCTCCTCTTACATCTATACCTAGACGTATTCTCCTTCCTCCAGGCAAAGTTATATAAGCACCTGCATCAATATTTGATGATATTTCATAGAAACCCCAAGCTTCCATATATCCTCTATTATATATAAAAATATCGCAATCATTTACACTTCCACCTCCTTCTCCTCCCGCATTTCCCCCTTCACCATAAGCCAATTGTTCCAGTTTTAACATACTGAGGAAAGGTGTATTCCAATCTCCTAAAACACGATAAACATTCACTGTCGACAATAAAACCACAACGGTACAAGTTGTAATAAATATCCATTTTTTCATGACTCAAAATTTTAAAATGTCCTACTCACTTCTATTGGCTTTTCGGGATACTCCAAGTATTTTTTGAGCAGATGATCCCCAAGAGACCATCTGCATCATACTTACTAAACACCATCAAACTGCGGATTGGAGTACTCGCGATGGATATAATAGCGGGTATCTCCCCAGCCCTGTTTCCCATCATATTCAAGATGAATAATGTTATTTACAGGGTCATACCAACTATTATTAAAGGTCTGTTCTCCAAAATCCCACCAATAGGCACCCGCATTTCCTTTTATTATTTCAATTTTCTTCTTCCCTGAAGCATCGTAATCTTCATCGGTAATCTTAACAATAGAAGAACACTGCTCATAACCTGTTCCGCCCCAAGTCGGAAAGAAAATAGCTTCATCATCGGTAGTCGCAGCAGCCGCATCCTGAAATACCTGATCACCGATACCAGGATTAGCCAATACAGCTCTCTTCGAATATAATTTGACATTACCTGTCCATCCTACATTAGCTCCCATATTGGCTTCCTTCTCTAACATCGTTACAGTCCACGTACCGGTCCATTGGGTTCTCATCTGGACTACAGCATAAGTTACAGCATTCTCCTGTATTTTTACAGTAGGATTGTCACACCCGGTAATACGAATCGGCAACATATAGGCCTTGACTACATCAGGATCATATTGCAAAGTAGCCGGATTCACCTCGATCTCGGCTGTAGCACTCACTTCTCCTGCCTTAATTTTCAATTCCGGAGTCGTATAATCTCCCGTTAAAAGTTCAAAAGAAGTTTTGTATTGTTGGTTATAGGCTTCAAGGGCATCCGGGTCGGCTTCATAGGTAAAGGTCAGCTCCATATCTTTATTCTCGAAAGGCAAGTCTATGACCAAAGGAACAGTGACTTTATCCATATTGACATTCCGCCACGGATCACAGCTTACCTCTATCAAACTCCCTCTTCCGCGCAAATTTGCCTGAGGTGTATTCAGCTGGATCGCCAGCAACAGGTAATCTTTATCGGTATTGACCTCTACCCCCTCGGTCAGGCTCTTGATCCGTACCGGATAAACGTACTTCACTTCTTCATCTTTCGGAATCAGTGTTCGAAGAGTAGTCATATCGAAAGTCAGTTGTGTACCTCCCAAGGTGGCGTCGGCAGCCAGACTCAGGCGTTTTTGCCCCAAAGTACCGACATGCTCAGGTAATACTTCGAAATCCAGTCCCTCCTGAGTCAGCTCCTGATAATCGGTCAGTACTGTCGGATCATACGACAATTCTACTTCGGCGGCATTATCGTAATAACCGCTCTTATCCACATATACATCCCATACCAAAGATTCTTCGCCCAGATCGTATATTTCTTGCAGGTTGTAACCACTCACTCCCAGATAAAGTTTGGAAGGATAGAGCTTCAGATTCGACTCGTCGATTTCTCCGCACGAAGCCAATAAAGAAGCGACAAAACAAAGAATTAAATATTTGATTTTCATCTTTTTTCGTTTAGAGGTTAAACATTACCAACCGAGATTCTGTTTCAGATCCGGATTCTTCATAATAGCAGTCTGTGGAATCGGCTGTAAATACTGTCTTTCGAGGAAAACACGGGTTTCGAAAGCCGTACGCTGATAATATTCGGAACGCAAAGCATTCTTAGAAGATATGTTTACATTCATACCGTAGGTTTTCCCATGATTGGTCTCCGTTGTAATCTTCCAGCGATTAGCATCGAACCAGCGGATATTTTCGAAAGCAAATTCCACCTGACGTTCCCGATGGATCAGGTCACGTGCCAGATTCTGGTCGCTTTTTACATCCGGATATACGGTCTCGATATCCGGCACACCACCCCGGTTACGCACGGCATTCCAATAGCCCAATACCTCGTCGTCCAACTCACCCAGCTCAATCTTTGCTTCCACATAATTCAGTAAAATCTCGGCATAGCGGAAATTCGACCAACTCCGTTCAAAATTCAGATTGTAGGGATTCAGGGTCGATCCCGGATGAACGAATTTAGTAATCAAATACCCGGTACGGTTATAGTCCGAACTATTACTGCCGTCGGTTCCGTATTTATTGATATACACCGGTTTATCGGTTACCGTATTCGGCCATACCCCTTCGTTATAGAATATACTGGCATAAAAACGGGGTTCCCGGTTTTTATACATATTGAACATCTCGCTGGTAAAACCTTTGTAGTCCAAATCAAAAGTAGGTACGGTAAAAGTGGAAAAGCCGGATTCTGTATAACCGGATTCCTCGTCGATCACCGGCGAACCGTCGTTGTTATAGCCGGTAATCGGATAACGCCCGTTTTCCATGGCATAAGCGTCTACCTGGAACTGAGTGGCACAATTGGTGGCATGCCCATTCAGGAAACGATCTCCGTTCGGAGCAGGTCCTTGTTCCAGTAAATAAACGTAATACGTATTGTTTGCTCCGGGAAATTCGGCATCGATCAATTCACTGTTCCAAGCCTCGATAAATACTCTTTTGTAGGTTTTCCCTTTTGCATTCTCTTCATCCGAACCGGTCAACAGCTGATGAGGCAGGGAACCGTCTTCACACATATCGATGAAGTTCTTGGCAGCATTGGCAGCCACTCTCCATTTTTCCGGATCTTTGGTTGTCGGGAATAAAGCCGTTCCGTCTTTTTTCTTTACCGATGAAAAATAAGCATTACCGTTAAATAAGGGACTTGCCGTATAAAGTAATAAACGGGAACGATAGGCCAGGGCAGCACCACGGGTCGGTTTACCTTTGTAAGTATCTCCCTGAGTCGGTGGCAACTCGTAAGCCACAGCTTCCAACTCATCACAAATCCACTTCACACAATCTTCCCAGGAGTCTCTTTCCCGATAAATCGTGGAATTTACATCGATAATCTCATTTTTCACCAACACGATAGGTCCATAAATCATAGCCAACCAATAATGACACATCACATTGATATATCTGGCTTCGGCAGTCCAGGCTTCCAGTTCGCCATCTTCCAATTCTTTACATTCTCCCACATGTTCGAGGAATACATTGGTTTCCCGGATTCCGCGATAAAGAGGAGTCCAGAAGTTAAGAGAAGGATTGGAGGCCGACAAAGTACCGTTCTGCATAAAAGCATACACCCGAACAGCACCCCATTCCGCCTCATCGCTGGCAGGTACAAAAGGCCAGCCATACATCGGCGGAACGATACATACCGCATCATACTGTTCCGGCAAGTAAGCATAAGCATTGGCCAGATATTGCTCGGTAGTGCTACGTTTAGCGAATACCCCCTCGATCGTTTGCATATCGTCGGGCTCTTTATCCAGGTACGAATCACACGAAACAGTCAGAAAAGCCAAACCGACAGCGATATAAAAAAGTATTTTTGATTTCATAATCTTCATGTTTTAGGTTAGAAGTTAATGTTCACGCCGAAATTAGCGGTACGCATCAAAGGATAACCACGTCCGTCCGTTGAATTGATTTCCGGATCCCAGAGTTTCACATCCTTGGCAAAAGTGAGGAGATTCGTACCGGAAACGAAGAAACGCACTGTTTTCAAACGCAATTTTTGAGTCACCGATTTCGGTAAAGTATACCCGAGTTCAGCAGTTTTCAAACGCAGGAAAGCTCCGCTGCGTTGCCACCAGGTGGAATTTTTATAGTTGCTCCCATGCCATCCTTCATCATACAAGAGAGGGATTTCTGCATCGAAATTCTGTTTGGCCGGATCGAAATATTTATCTTTCAAATCATCCAGAAAACCTGTCCGTCCGATATTCGGATAATTGAACGGGAAATAGGCATCTCCCAGGAAAAAAGTCGTCCGGGCCACCCCCTGGAAAAACAACGATAAATCGAATCCTTTGTAATTCATACTTACTCCCATACCGTATACAATTTCCGGTACATCGGAATAACCGATAGGCACTTCGTCGGCATCGTCGATTACGCCGTCTCCATTGATATCTTTATATTTGATGTCTCCGGGTTTGAGGTAGGAAGTACCGAACTGGGAAGGGCTATTGGCAATCTCCGTTTCATCTTTAAACAATCCGAGTGCTATGAGACCGAATTGCTGGCCATATTTTTGTCCGTTCCGGTTCCGGTATTTATCGATATAATCGGGTTGATCGTTATCGATTTGTTTGTTGCGGGCATACGTAAAGGTTCCCCGGGCCGACAAGAAAAACTCACCGAAACTTTTATCGAATTCGAGCGTTGCATCGATTCCCTGATTCTGCATCTTTCCGACATTGGACCACGGCATGGTAGATACCCCGACATAATCGGGTAACGACTGACGTTGAACAAAAATACCTTTCCGTCTTTCGTAAAAATAATCGGCCTGTAAACGTAAAGCATTGAATAAAGACAATTCAAAACCGACATTTGTTTTGGTAGATACTTCCCACGACACATCCTCATTGGCATACTCTCCGACAGCAGTACCTCCGGTATAGGAAGTACCCAAATACGTTCCGTAAGCTCCGACAATCGTAGGCAAATACACGAAACGCCGTCCTCCTCCGATTTCGTCGTTACCACTCTGACCGATAGAAGCTTTCAATTTCAACATATCGATGATATGGGTTACACCACCCATGAATTTTTCATTCGAAACAATCCAGCCGATAGCACCTGCCGGAAAGAAACCGAAACGATTACCGCTGGCAAAGTTCTCCGATCCGTTATACCCGAAATTTCCTTCGATAAAATACCGGTCGTCGTAAGAATAAGTCACTCGTCCGGCAAGCCCCTGATCCCGGTAAGGCAAAGCGTCGATAGAAGAACCGGCAGCTACCTGATAATTCCGCTGGTTGTATAAAAAGAGTGCTCCAACCCGATGTTTCCCGAACAGCCGGTCGTAGTTGATACGTCCTTCCAAATATAAAGCGCGTTCTCCATTCGCATAAGAAGTATAGCTTAACGTATTTGAACCTAACGACTTTTCCTCGTATACCAAATTATTATCATCATCTCTCATCCGGGCGTACCAGGTATGAGGCGAACCTCCCCGCAAAATCTGATTCCAGGAATTGGCATCGAATGAAAATTTAATTTCAGCCTTCAACCCTTCGGTCACCAATTTCGAAAAATCCTGTTCCAGAGCTATCATGGCGTTTATCTTAGTCCACCAGTTATCGTTATACCCTGCCTGAGTCAAAGTATTATAAGGATTCGGAACTGCCTCCCCGTATTCGGCATAACGAACAGCCCCATCCTCATCCCGATCGGGATAAAATAAAGGCATCACGTTCGGAGAAGTATTCATCGCATCGTTAAATATCGAGCTAATACTGTTGTATGGCTGATGTTTGGTCTCCATACTTCCACCGATATTCAGTTTCAGAATCGTAGTGGGATGAAGGTTTACATCCACATTAGAAGTGAAATTATAGCGTTTGTAATTGATCCTGGAATCCCATTCATGTTCGGGATCACTGATAAACAAACCGTTTTCGTTAAAGAAAGCGCCTGAAATATAATAACGGGCAATACTCCCCCCACCGGTGACATTCAGATTCACCCGTTGTTGAGTAGTATGATTTTTCATTAAAGCATCCAACCAATCGATATCGGGATACAAATAGGGATCACTGTGATCTTTGTATTTTTGAATTTCTTCAGGAGTATACAGAGGAGCCTTATCGTGAGAAGTACGGGCTACATTATACATCTCGGCCCAGGTAGCCGAGTTCGCCATTTTGGGCACTTTGGTAGGTGTAAGGATACCGACCTGTGCTTTCACGTTGATATCGGGTCGTCCCTCTTTTCCCCGCCGGGTATTCACGATGATCACCCCGTTCGCTCCCCGCACTCCGTAGACGGCTGTTGCCGTAGCATCTTTCAGGATAGAAAAAGATTCGATATCTTCGGGGTCCAGCAAGTCGAGACTTCTTTCCACTCCATCGACCAGGATCAACGGGTCTTTGTTGGCACCGAAAGTACTGATTCCCCGGATCCAGAACTCGGAACTTTGCCCGGGTTCACCGCTTCGCTGCACAGCAACCACACCGGCCAGACGCCCCGCCAGACTGTTACTGATCTGTCCCGTCGGTTGTTTCAGTTCAGCCACTCCGACAGTCGTGATCGCTCCGATTACACTCTCTTTACGTTGAGATCCATAACCGACGACAACGGCTTCCTCGATCATTTCACTGGTTTCTTCCAACTGGAAATTAATCACATCTTCTTTTCCTAATACCACTTCCTGGCTTTTATATCCGATAAAAGACACCGAAAGGATTGCATTTCCCTGAGGGCGGTTGAGCGAATAATTTCCGGCAGCATCCGTTGCTGTTCCGCTGGTCGATTCCTTAAACCATACCGTAGCTCCGACAATGGGTTCTCCGGTCTTTTTATCGGTAACCCTTCCTTTCACTACCCGTTTATGTTGCTGTGGCGCTGCCGGCGTATCGCCGGCATAGGCTGTAAAACTACCTGATATACCAAAAAATACCAGAGTCGACATCCCCAATAGCAAACGCAACATGTTTACTTTTAGCATTTTCTTCATAAGACATCATTTAATGGTTTGTAATAAGTAATTGTATGTATAAGAGAGGTTACTTACCCCTTACTCTTCAATCACATTTTATTTCTATCGTATATTGGTCCGTATCTCCTTTCAAATAAGCGATCTGAACCTCATAAACCGGAATATAACGGTAGGTTTTGCTCTCTCCGTCAACGACTTCGATCAAGAGGACGCCATATCCGATCCCTCCTCCCGCACCATTGAACAGAGTGACCGGTGATAAGCTCAACAAGCCGTCGGTCCCCAGTGTTTTTTTCATAAAAGCAGTAACATCGACAGTGTTTTTATACATTTCCTCCCGGTAGATATTGACTGTCGCATATTTCACCGGTTGTCCGTCCCGGGTAATATTCAACACTAAGTTCTTCGGATATTTGGGTTCTTCCAACGGAATGAATCCTTCTTGTCCCCGCACCAGATTTTTATTCCGGTTGATCAGTAATTGTGCATATTCGCTCCAGGAATCTCCCCCCCAGCAAATATTCATCATACAGGTCACCGGGCTGAACAAGGTCCCGCTGATCGGGTTCGTTTTCACTTCCATCGCATAGATATCGGGAACTCCGCGGGCATGCCCTAATTCATGGGCCAGGCATTCGGAAGTTTTGTAAGGGGATAAAATATCGTAGGTAGTGGCCCCGCCGTCAGGTGCTCCTTTATTGTTATCGGAAATGCAAACGACCTCGATCCCCCAGCCGGTCCAATCGCTATGTACCCGTTCATCGGAAAAATCACCGACTTTACCGTCGAACATCACAAGATAAGGATAATCGCCCCGATAGGTCACAGCATGATCCAGGACTTCCTGAGAAGAACAATCGTATACACAAGTTTCGTCGAAGAAAGGGACAAATTCTATATCGGCATCGAAATAGGTGATTCCTTTTTTCCCATGGTAAAGCTCTCTTACTTCTTTAAAACGCTGTTTCAATTTATTGTTTACAACGTTTGCGGAAGAATCGTAAGATTTAAAAGTCGCCCGGTCGAGCATTACTTTTACATCGAAGCTCCATACTTCCCGGCCGGTCTGTTCCCCTCCTCCTTCTTCTCCCGGTTCATCTTTAGGCGTAACCTCGTCTTCTCCGTCACTACTACATCCTGCCACCGCCAGACATAATAATAAACTCAGCCAATAAAAAATTTGTTTACCTTTCATAAAATGTATTTGTTAGATTACACAAAAAACGTTCGATTAAATCAGTCGAAAGTTTATAAAGTTCATAAATTCCCTGGACTCTGCGGGTACTTTGTTAATTGACAATTGTCATTTGACAATTGATAATGTATCTTTAAACCTATGGTTTGTTTTTTATTTGTTTGATAATCAATGATTATCTTCTTTATTCTTGCTCTCATTTTTCTTTTATTTTTCATTCTTTAACGGAAGCGAAGCTTCCAATATCTGTCAATTGTCGGTTATCGTTTGTCCATTTTTCTTCTGGCGGATTTTCGCCAAAAGAATCGAACGTTTTTTAAGTTAACAGATGCCATACATTAAATAAATCTCTATAATTTTAATAACTATTCACACTTTCAGATACGACTTATGCTTTTTGCTGTAGAAACTACTTCAAAAAGCACCAGTCGTTAAAGGTGAGTTCTATCAATTCAATTTATCCTCTTGTATCAGACAGCAGAACTCTTTA
>OJNQ01002309.1_pt1 | contig 12396 bp, 10 predicted proteins | sample 1597621 | NCBI WGS metagenome assembly OJNQ01 (sample SAMEA2452137, study PRJEB22498) | human gut metagenome | reverse complement strand
TTAAATATCAGACTTTCAGAGACATTATTAACACATCAGAATATACAATTAAAAATCTGGAACCGAAAGAAATTGAGGAATATTTTGAAAATAAGAATGATGAAAAAAAGACGGAGAGATTGAAAGAGTTACATAAAAAAATTCCCCATTTGTACGACAATGTAACCGATATATTGACGCTTGCGATGCTTTGGAAATATATTTTTCAAATAACAGATGCGAATGTTTTTCCCGAGCTGATGGAATTAAGTGTGAATGCTACATTAGATGATATTCATCATAGAAAAAATTTAGATACATTAAATTTACCAAATCCAAAAGAAGCAGAAATTATAGAATTAAATAAAAAGTTGGCATTTTATTTGTTTGAGAACGATCAATTTAGCTTTAATCAACAGCAATTGAATAAAGTAATAGGTGAAACATTTCCAAGATGTGATTATAAATCAGTAAACGAAATTGCTGGATATTTGGCAGATAATTTTTTTGATTCGTCAATTACAGATAACATGCAGACATATGCATATCGTCATAGACGATTTTTGGAGTATTTCACTCTTTTATCTATTGAAAATAAAATACAGAAGAATATGAATTACTTGCGAGAAAAAAAGATTATAATAAATCAGGATTTATTTGATAATATGTTGATCCCATATTTGCACAGTAAGGCAATAAAAAATCAAGATTTACCCTTATCTTTTGAAGTAGGCTTATTTAATGTGTATATGGGAAATGATAAGGCATGGGGAGTAGAAAAGAATTTTTACTATTGGTCGAGTTGGATTGTTTATGCGATTGCTGCATTACCAGATCACATTTTTCAAAATTTAGTAGAAGATAGTAGTCTTCCGATTTCTAATTTCTTTACTCTGATGCCAGAAAAGTTAATCTCTATCGCAAGAGAAAATGATAAACCAAAATACAATTCAGATTTTAACCAATATTATTTGAATTTTGTACTTCTTATTTCATTACTACATAAATTCCAAAAGAATGAATGGTCGAATAAAATGCTGGTGAAATATGATGAGTTTAAAGAAATTTGTTTGGAAAAAGGAATTCTCTTCAACACTACATCAAATAAAGAAAATAATTTAATGTGGGAAAGTATTTTTTATATAGAAACCGTTATCTATAATGAGAGTATAGATAAATATGCATATTTCTTTATTGAAAATGTCAATGGGGAAATAGATTCAATCATGAAAGAATATGTAGGTACAGAAATACATGCTGCAAGAGGATTCTATTATAATTTATTGCTTTTTCATCCAAAGAAATGTACGGAGATTATTTCACGAATGAGTATGAATCAAATAAGTTTATTCATATTTGCAGCAGTGAAAGCAGAGTGTTTACCTATAATTTATGAAAATTCTGAAATTAAAGAAGCACTTACTAAAAAATTGAATTGCATTATAGAAGGATCTGGGTTAGGAACAGTATTATGTTTAAGCATGAAACAAATGCTAGGAGGTACATTATCAGAGATTGAAAAAACGGAAGTGTCTTCTTATCTAAAAGAAAATCCTTTTAGGGAAACGTCTGTCTTTTGGAAGGAATGTTCTGATGCGACTGGATTTATTTTATCAATATTTGATGATCTAATAGATGTTGTTCCGATTGATTCGAGTGTGAGACAATATATTGAGGCGTATAAAAAATATATGAGTCTGTTGGAAAATAAGATTACAATTTCAGGATTTGTTAGTGCAATAAGAGATTATTTGAATAGAAAATCGAATGCGACCTATTGTATACGGATTTTATTAGGCAAAGCATTAGCTGTATGCTCAGACGATGATCTTCTGGTCAAAGGAACAATGGATTATTTAAATTATAATATGAAAAACGGTGGATTATATATAGTTTATCATATGATGAAGTTACATAATCTAGACAGATTTAAAAAATTAGCAACTAATTCTGTACTAAAGGTGTTGAATGATCCTAAAAACTATCGGGATATAGGCTACGAAAGCACAAGTGATGTAATGTTTATGTTAGCATTTATTATTTCTGAAATTGATGAGAAAGTTTCCTGTGAAATATTATTGCAAGGAATTTGCAATGGAATGCTACGTATGAATGAAAGAAAAGATACTATTGGAGATTACAAACTATTAGAAGGATTGGAGGAAATTCTTAAAAATAACTGGCTTTCGGAACAACAATTGAAAGAGTATTTAGATCGAATTGTTTTAATTGCAAATAAAATGGATATATATCATATAGATAATGATGTTCATGGACAACTTATAGAAATGCTCTTAAAATATGATTTTGAAATGGCTGAATATTATTATAGAGAAATAGAAGGAAAGATAGGGATTTATAATGAAATCCATTTTCGATTTGCTGAAGGATTGGCATATAGAGGTAGAAAAATAGAAGATATTGAGAATGTTCTCTATAATATGGTAGATTCTTATGACAATTATTTTGGTAAATTAGGGAAAGAAGGAAATGACTACAAAATAAGAATATATCTTTATCTTGCAACGTGTGATTTTTATTCAGAAAACGAAAAAAGTGAATGCTTTAAAAAGGTGCGTGAAGAATTAGACCGTTTAGAGGGGAAAGGATGGGAGAAAGAACTAGACTCTGCGGAATATAAAATCTATGTGGATTTGTGTAATAAATATCAAATGGAAAATGATGTACATAAGGCTAGAGAATATAGTTTTGATTCTGTAGAAAAAAGAAATGAACTGAACAGCTTGAATGAAATCAAAAGGGTAAGATCTATTGATGAATTAAAAGTGTTTATGAAAAAAATGGATCGGGAAATCAAAGTTGACAATTTAGAGAGCAATCAGATGCTTATACAAAAATGCATTGATTTAAGTGGAAATATAAATGACATTTTGAATTTGATGGAAAAGAAATATTATCCTAGTTCTATAAATGGTTCAACAAATGGTATGAACTTTTGGATGACGGTTGTGGCAGCATTGCAAAATCCAAAAGCAAAAGGAAGTATGATGAGATATCTTCTGGAGCAGGGAGGTGGTCATGATGGCTTTAGTGAACTAATTAAGGTATTTGGAGAAATGAAAAATAAGAACATGTGCATAAGGACATTTGATATAATGCTTAATTGTGTGGAATTTTTGCTGTATGATTAAAAGCGATAAACCATTGAAATTTGTATAAAAATTAGCTATAATATCATAGCAAGGTTTATACTATGTAAAGGACAAGCTTTATTATTCTGAAAAAGGCAAAAATGATTAGCGTCCAATAGAAAAAATTAAACCTTGAGATATGGGAATTTTACTCATATCCCAAGGTTTTTTTATTTTCCCACATAGTAAAACCCCGAAAACACGGCGATTTTCAAATAAAATATTGATTTTATTTAGTTTCCCGATTGCTGAAATCAGCAAAGGGAGCAGATTTGAGAAAAATGAATAAGGATAATTTGAATTGTCCTTTCGAGGATAGTCAGCTTTTTCAAAAACATAGAGAAATTTCCCAAGTTCATTTTGGGGAAGCTCAAAATTCTTGAAAAATGGCACTTTTCTACAAATCCATTTCCCAAAAACAACTCCCAGATTCATTTTTGGGACTCCAAATCTTACTTTTGGGAAAATTTTGGGGAACTAAGTAAAACTCGGGAAAGGTGGGAGAAAATGCGGAAAAAAACATTCAAAGGACGTTGCGAAAAACGTATGCTTTCCAAATGCAGCAGCATATGTCGTACTTATGATCCAATCCAAACTAGCTATGCGGAAATCCTTGAAAAAGATCCCGACATAGTGGAAATTCAATGTAATGTCATTTTGGAAGATTTAGAAGACGGAGTGTACATGTCTGACTTCCTATGTACAAAAACCAATAACGAAAAAAGGGTAAGAGAGTGTGTGCAAAGAAAACACTTAATGAAGCCATTAACGGTGAAATTACTGGATATATCAAGAGACTATTGGTTAGAACAGGGTATTGAGGATTGGGGGGTAGTAATCAATGAAGAATAATTGCCTTTTAAGAAACGACAACAACATCATAAGAATACTGGATCAGCAGCCAGATAAAAAACTGATAATTGACTGCATAAAACAGACAATGCCAAAATGGGTAAAAACCGAAAACATCAGCTCATTTTTGCCTTGTACAGAACAAGAATTACTCAGTATCACAAATAAAAATATCAAATCTATGGAATCGTTTGATGCGGAAAGTAGAAAATTTATTCATGCACATTTTTCTTTGATTGCTGGAATTTTACCATTCATTGCAGATAACACAAAGAGAAATCAGATGATTGAGAATATCTCTGAAGAAATGCATGTAAGCAAACAAACGATACGTCATTATTTATGTCTGTATTTAATATACCAGGACATATCTGTATTAGCACCCAAACAGAAAAAAGAAAAAGAGCTTTCCAAAGATGAGAAAAACATGAGGTGGGCACTCAACAAATTCTTTTATACTAGAAATAAAAATAGCTTGCAGACAGCATATACCCTAATGCTGAAGCAGAAGTATTGTGAGGCGAACGGGGAACTGCTGCAAGAATATCCGACATTCAATCAATTCAGATACTTTTACAGAAAAACAAAAAGTATGCAGACCTATTATATTTCAAGAGATGGGCTGAAAAGCTATCAAAGAAACAACCGCCCATTAACCGGCGATGGTGTACAGCAGTTTGCACCGAATGTCGGAGTGGGTATGCTGGATGCAACCATTTGTGATATTTACCTTGTAGACGATGCCGGAAACCTTGTAGGAAGACCAGTGCTTACAACTTGCATAGATGCTTATAGCAGCTTGTGTTGCGGTTATTCATTGACCTGGGAAGGTGGCATGTACAGTTTAAGAAATTTGATGATAAATGTTGTCACAGACAAGGTGGAATGGTGTAGAAAACATGGAATCATCATAGATAAAAACGAATGGAATAATAGCCAACTTCCGGGTGTATTGGTTACGGATATGGGATCGGAATATAAATCAGAGAACTTTGAGCAATTGGCAGAGTTGGGAGTTACAATAACGAATCTTCCACCATATCGACCAGAATTAAAAGGAACAGTGGAGAAATTCTTTGACCTGGTGCAAGGATATTATAAAAAGCATCTCAAAGGAAAAGGCGTGATAAACCCGGATTTCAGGGAAAGAGGATCGCACGATTATAGAAAAGATGCATGTTTGACCATAAAAGATTTTGAGCGTGTAATATTGCGTTGCATCATCTTTTACAATTCCAAACGTATTATAGAGAATTTCCCATATACAGATCAGATGATTGCAGAAAATGTATCGCCGTATGCGAATCGTATATTCGAGTGGGGGAAAAATCAACCTGGTGCAAATATGATTTCTGTTAAAAAGAACGAGGTTATTTATTCTCTGCTGCCTAGAACAATCGGTAAGTTTACCCGGTACGGTCTGAAGGTCAATAAAATGAGATATCATTGTGAAGGATATACAGAAGAATATTTGAGCGGTGGCGAAATCAATGTAGCATATAATCCTGATGATGTAACAACAGTATGGGCATTGATTGGCGGTCAGTATGTGGTGTTTGACCTTGTAGAAAGGCGATATAACGGTAAAAATATAGAGGAAGCACAAATACTCAGGGATAGTCAAAAAACGCTTATATCGGGCGAAAATAGAAAGAGTACGCAAGCCCAGATTGACCTTGCACGATATATAGAAACCATTGCAAATAATGTGTGCTATAAGTCAGATGTAAAAGTGAAGGATGTTCGTCAGACACGAAAACATGAGACTCAAAGGACACATATAGACTTTGTAAAGGACGGTGAATAAGATGAGAAAAATCGAAGATATCACAGACAATTTACCGCCGATGTTATCAGGAAAAGAGCTAATATCCGCTTTAAGTGTTCTGCCAGAGTATGATCCTGAGATTGTAAATGCAAGTGCAGCAGAGAGATTAATGGCACTATCTGATATATATAAAATCTATGTTCCGTCAAAGATGTCGCAGGAAATATACAGTAAGTTATATCTTGCTTTAATACGATCACTGCAGAAAAAATGCACAAGTGCCGTCATGCAACAGCAAAGAGAAAATTTCAAGGCAATGCAGCATAAATCCTATAACGGTGGGATTATTGGCGGTTCAGATTCATTTTCGATTATTGGAAGTTCCGGGATAGGGAAAAGTGCATCTGTTTTTCGGGCGATTCAGTTAATGACAGATAGCGAAGTAATAGAAACAGAAAATCCATATGCAAAGATTATTCCTGTTTTGGTCGTGCAAACTCCGTTTGATGCATCCACAAAAGGGTTAATGCTGGAAATTTTGAGAAGAGTTGATGAGATTCTGGGATCGAAATACTATGAAAATGCGCATAGAAAGAAATCAACAACAGATACGTTGATTGGTTGTGTGAGCCAGATTGCATTGAATAATATCGGTTTATTGATACTTGATGAAATACAGAATGTATGCAATTCAAAGAATGGAAGAAATTTGGTTGGAAGTATCACACAGTTAGTCAATAATTCCGGCATTAGTATTTGTTTTGTCGGCACGCCGGAATGCAAAGAGTTCTTTTCTAAGGCGATGCATCTTGCTAGAAGAACAATGGGGCTGCAATATGGCTCTATGGAATATGGAATAGAGTTTATTGCATTCTGTAAGATAATCTTTCAGTATCAGTACATGGAAAGACATGTAGAAATCACAGATAAGATTATTGAATGGCTGTATGAGCATTCAAACGGCAATGTATCTATGGTGGTAGCGATTTTGCATGATGCACAGGAAATCGGCATTCTTGCAAATGAGAAAGAGCTGACATTGGATTTATTGGAAAAGGCATATAACAATCGTATGGAGCTGCTGCATGATTATGTAGAATTTGCAACGATACAGAAACCTCAGAAAACAATCAGAAAGAAAAAGAATAAGCAACAATCAAACGGTGATTTCTCCATAAACAATAACATCAAAATTGCAGATCTTGTCAAAGAAGCAAAAGAGAGTGGAGCAGATATAGTTGAATTGCTAAAGAAAAATTTGACAGTTGTGGAGGTGTCCGTATGATCTTATATTTGCCGGAAATATATGAAGACGAAACAATGTTCAGCTATCTTTCAAGGGCATACGAAAAAGGTGGCTACATATCACAGATTCAAGCGTTGGGAGAATTCCTGAAAAATCCAAATGAGAGAAGATTGGAATTTGTATTTTGCAATAATATATCAGCAGAGATTATTGATTATCTGACAAAAAATTGTAAGTGGGAAACCTTTTTACGGAATCATACATTGTGTAATTATTATGGGCGATACTTAAAAACTGCGAAAAGAAGGGAAGCAATGCAAGCACTTACGTTTTTGAAGGGGAATTATGCTAATTTATTTTCGATTACCCCTATCCGGGACAGAACGGAATATTTAAAATATTGTCCCATGTGTGTCAAAGAGCATAGAGAAAAATATGGAGAAACATACTGGAATCGAGTTCATCAAGTGCCGGAAATTAAAGTGTGTCCGAAACACAAATGCAGATTACTCAATAGTACAGTTGTGTATGACAAACATAAAGTATCTGGTTTCGTTACTGCTGAATACGAGATCACAAATTTGAAATCCGAGGAAGGAACAGAATTAGAATCAAAACTTGCAGAATATATTGAGGCAATGGTTCGCACGCCTATAAAAATATATGCTAATTTGCAGCCGGGCGAATTTCTTGTATCGCAAATGAATAACACGCCATATTTATCACATAGAGGGCAGATCATAAATATAACGATTCTGTATGAAAAAATGATGGAATTCTATGAAAATCTGGATAATGGGATTTCTATGAAGTGGCAAATTTCAAAGGTGTTACATGGTGAGAGAATCAACCCATATGAAGTAATTCAAATAGGAGTATTTCTGGGTGTTCCAGTAAAGGAACTAATGGAATGCAGATTACCATTAAAAAAGCCGGAACAGGATTTTGATGATAGAGTTATTGAGATGCTTCGCAGTGGCATAAGCGCATATCAGATATCAAGAGATTTAGGAGTATCTAATGCACTTATCAATTTGATTAGGAGCAGACACGGTATTCCAAACTATAAAGATGATAGATATGTTACGAATAAACAGGACAACAAAGAGCGGAAGGTTACTGAATTGAGAAAAATATGGATTAAAACTATGGCACAATATCCTGGATATTCGTATACACAGATATGTAATATGTCAGAATACAAATCAGAGTTACACTGGTTGAGAAAAAATGATTATGGACGGAGAGATTTTATCCAAAGATAAAAGAAAGTCGGGCAAAAATGGAACGACTTGAAAAATTGGATAATGAGTTTTATTCGAAAATGGAAATTATCATTGCCGGATATAGGGAAAAGGACGGAGAGATGCCAAAACGAATCACGATAGGAGCAGTAAGCAGGGCAGCAGGATTAAACAATCGAGATTTATATAGTATGAAAAAATGCAGAAAAGTAATCGAAAAATATGAAGAAACACAAGAGGATTTTTGGATTAGAAAAATATTATGGGCAATTTCTCTTATTAAAAAAGAAGGAAAGGCGTTGACTTGGAATCATATACATAAAAAAATACATATAAGTGCATCAAATTTTCAAGCTCATGATAAATATTTCAGAGAAAAATTAGGTGATGAAGTTATTGACGCAATCAGTCCGAGGTAGAAAAATTTTTAAAAAAGTATCAAAACAGAAAAGAATCATATTATAGCTTCTGTTATCCTGTGCTATAATAAAACAATGGTTACCAGCACGACAAAGAATTTTTCCAAATGGCATAGGAGGGATTGGATGAAAGCACATAAAGTTCCAGCAACGTATTATTCTTCATGGAAGACGCCGGGAACAAAACACAGTTTTTATGTTTTTTATAAATCTGATGTCAATAAAAAAGGAAACAGTAAAGGTTATAAAGATGTTGATAAAATAACTCAGGAGCACGCCTATTTTATGCAAGAAGATTTCTATTATTTAGATATAAAAAAAGTTCCTGGATTATTGTATAAACTATCAGATGAAATCAATGATTTTTTGCAAGAGCGAGATTATAAGATCGAATGCCCGGATTTTCTGGCAGAAGATAAGGAAGCAGAGGCAGAGTACCCAATTATTGAAATAAAAAATTATGATGACCTTATGCGTTGTTGGAGAGATATAGATAAATGGATGATTAAAGATACGGATGGTAAAGCTATTGAAAATGATATGTTTTCAAAGGATTTACATGATTATCTATTTGAAAAAATTGGTATAATTGTTGAAGAAACGTATTTTGCAAATAATTTAGAACCCAAATGGAATAACATCAAGAAAGAAATAGAAAAACAAAGAAAATTAGGTGATGATTTTTGCTTAAGTAATAAAGCAGATTTCCTAGAATTTTTTGTTATTCAATATCTTAGAGTGAATGATTTTATGACAGATGATATTGAACCGGTAGTAAACATGTTTAAAGAGGTATTTTCTTCTATGGGGTTTGAGAATCCTGAATTAGAGGAAATGAAAGAAGATGGGTTGTTAGCGCCGGAATCTTTCTTTTATGGAACATTATTGGATGCTGCAAGGGGAGAGAAACAACGACTTCAGAAGTATATAGATTCGATAGAACAAAATTATGTTATGGATTTGCTTAAAGCAGAAGACGGCGTTTCTTTTATAACATCTACATCACCGTGTGTAGTTATGAAAATGATTGGAAAGTTTAAAGTTGAAATGGTTTTTCCAGTATCGCCAAAATATTGTATTCGATTTATCGGAAAGTCCAGTGTGAATAATAGAAGTGGAAAATTTTTTGAAGCTACATCGGATGAGGTTAAATGTATAAATCGAAAAATTATTTCTGAATCAAAAAATATTGTCATAAGTGAATCAGAAAATATATCTGACAGAATCTAAAGTAAGAACATTTTTAGATGATAAAGTGTCTAAGTGATGATGACTGAATTTGACTAAGTTAATAAGGGTAAAAATAAGGCTGCAGATTTTGTTCTACAGCCTTATTAAAGTGAAGTATAATCATTGACTTACATGTGAGTTTGTAACTGAGATAAGAACATTCAACTCTTTTTGTAATCTGTGTTGCAGTAAAATTTCGGCACTTTTTGATAAAGTGGGTTGTTTCATTAGCTGGTCGGCAGCAGCTTGTGCGTTAGTACCATAGATAATCGTTTCACCGAAATTCGGACTGGGGATTTTTATAACATCCTCTTCAGCTTTTGTTGCAATTTGCTCTAATTTATTGTTTCGTTCTTCACTGGCAGGAAAGTACACTTTTTGATTTCGATTGTAAGGAATAAATTCTACGGAATATCCTAATAATTCTGCAATTTCAACCACTTCTGAAAACTTTATTGTTTCTCTGGCAAGTTTATTTGTAATATTTTGAGCTGTAGTCGGCGCATCTGGGTGGCTTGCATTCATTTTTTCTACAATTTCTTTTAAAGTATATCCATTCATAGCAAGAAATGATTTGATTTTTTGTCTTGTTTTATTTTCTGTTTTTAAATTTTTTTCCAAGAAAATTCATCCCCTTTCGATATCATTATATTATACCATAGGTTGAAAGTCAATCATAAAAAACACTATAACAATATAAATATAACATTTAAGTGCTTTTACAATTGACAAATATAACGATATAGTGTATTGTATAACCATAAAGAAATAACGCGCGTTGTTAAATAAAAATGGATTATATTGGAAAGAATGGAAAGGAGATTAGATATGGAAAAGCCTAAGATGATTACTCAGTCAAGAATAATAGGTGAATATGGATGGACAAAAAGTTTAATTAACAAGTTTCTTCCAGATCCTATATTGAAAAGAAATCCGCATTATAGTAAAGCTGCTCCGATGAGATTATGGGAAGAAGACACCATTAAAAAAGTAATGCAAACAGAAGAATTTCAGGAAGCAATGAAGAAAGCAAGCAAACGAAAAGAATCTGCTAATAAGGCGGTAGATACTAAGCGTAGCAATATGCACCGTAGTATTGAAGAGTTTATAGAATCAATTTCTATAAAAATTTTGCCAGACGATGAATTACGTAGTAAAACATTGCAAGCAAAACAAGTATGGTATCAAAAGCATTCTCATTATGACGAAGATTTTGATGAAGATGTAGTGAGCAATGCTTACGAAGCAGATGAAGATACTTTGGTTCGTTGGGTAGTAAATTATATTAGACATAATCTACTAGATTATGATGATTTTTTGTATAGAATTGATGGAAAAGTGGGGGCTATGGATGCTTACCCTGAAGTTAAAGTGGAAGTATTAAAGAAAATTGCTGTTGCATATCCAAAATATTCGGATGAGTGTGATCGACAAATATTTTGGGTTGAGCTTAATAACCGATATGTCGGGTGAAATATTTACATAGGAGATGTAAAGATGATTACAAGCGTAAAAGATACTCAATTGAGAAAAGCCGCCAAAAGACGAGGAATATTATTAAAAAAATCACGCAAAGGCGTAATAGACAATCGTGGAGGATATATGTTGGTTGATGCAAAAAACATAATTATAGCCGGGGAAAGATTTGATCTTACGCCGGAAGATGTAAGAAAGTGGTTAAATCAGTCAAAAATTGCAAAAGATTTATAACGGTTATGATTCATCAGAGGTATCATCCATATTATCTAACGAATATTGAATCATTTGGTTAATCAGTTCGTTCCGGCTGATACCTATTTCTGTTGATTTATTATCAATTGTTTTTAAAATGTCAGAGGAAATCCTTAAGGAAATAACTTCTTTTTCAGGTTTTCGTGCAATAAATTTTTTCACATGTTCACCGCCTTTAACTTCTGACTTATCCCCGGAATCCGTACGTCTGCCGCAGCCGACTGCCGCGCAAATCATAAGAGCCGACAGTATGCAAGCAAAACCGTTTTTTAACCTCATTCATAAAAACCTCCTCGTCTCTTTTCTCCGATAAACCTAAATTTTTTGTTTGAAACATATAACCGGCCGCTTATATTTCCGAAGACTATTGCTGTATTTCCCAATAGAGGGATTTTGCCTGTATCTTACTTATATTTGTATATACACGCTGCTCAAAGTCTGAGAGTATTGTAATGAATCATTCGTGCTTCGTATATAGGAAACGGCGATGTATATTTTTAGGGTTTTCCGACACAAGTTGTTTCTGCAGACGTACTGTGCTATACTGAAGAAAAACATATATGAAAGGTCTGTCAGATATGATTGAAGAAAGGCTGCATCGCTATGCCAGGCCAGACGAGCTGTTCTGTCTCAATGAATCTATTGTTTCTGATCCTGTTATCTCTCTGCATACTCATGATTTTATTGAATTATCCTATATTCGCAAGGGACATGCCATTCATGTGCTGAACGGTTCTAAGATTTCCGTATCCGCCGGAGATCTTTTTCTGCTATC
>OJNQ01002294.1_pt1 | contig 12443 bp, 13 predicted proteins | sample 1597621 | NCBI WGS metagenome assembly OJNQ01 (sample SAMEA2452137, study PRJEB22498) | human gut metagenome | reverse complement strand
CGTTACCTTCGGTGTCGGTGTTGCTGTCACTTTCGGTGTTGGTGTCGCTGTCACATTTGGCGTTGGTGTCACTTTCGGGACTTTCTTTGAAATCATATGCCATTCGCCAGAGTTGCTGACAACCGTATGACATACCAGCCATCCTTCGGATGTAGTTCTCAAATTAACAAAAGCTTTTGGTGCAATTACCGTAGCTTTCATACCATCTGAGTCCAAATTCAAATTCGCCACATAAGGCATATTCCATACAACAGACTCTGCCATTTCCTCATGTGTTTTACTTCCATTTTTGACAGTAACCTTATATTCCGGAATGCGAACAGTATCTTTCAATGATACATTAAATACTAAGGACTGATTTGCTCGCAATGTAACCTTAACACCACCATTCTGAATTTTCCCCGCAGTGATATTTTCAACCATAGCATCTGCATCCACATATACAATTTCTTCATCAATTCCTGTAATGTCTACATGATAATTGTTCATGTCCTTAACATCTTTTGGTGTTGTGTAATCTGCCTTTTTCACAACAGATTCTGCATAGTTTGAAACAGATGCAAGCATTGCTTTAACTTCATCTTTCACACTTTCCTTTACAACTACATAAGGCGTCCCACGGAATTTCGACTCTCCCACAACTTCCCCAATCCGAATTTCTCCGGAAGCATTTGCTTTGCTCTCGGAAATCGTGTTTCCATTCCAATGACCATTCCCCTGGTACTTACCTACGGCAAAGTTTGTCTCCATATCTGCTGTCTGATTCAGATAATTACAAACAATTCCGTACTCAATGCAATCTCCCAAAAAAGGCTGATTATTTGACGCAAATGAAATTCCGCCAATCACCCCGATTGCAATTGCGATTGAGGCAACAGCAACCGCTGTTTTTGCCCAAAAGCTTCGCTTCAATCTCCTCATCATATTCCTCCAGTCTTTTAATCTTTTTAGTTTGATTTGTTACAAGATTAGTATAATTTTATACTATCGCCAGTATAACATAAACCTATCACATATATCAAGAAGTTTTTTTCAATTTTTTACATTTTTTTAATGATATCAAAGTTTCAAATCAGAAAACACTAGAAAGGCAGTTTTGCTATGAAAACATTCACTGATATCCATATAAAATAAGCCATACTTCACTATATGAAATATGGCTCATCCAGTTGAGTCTTATTCAAAATTCATTTTCTATTTTTTCAGGAATCTCCCACTGAATTGGAGTTTCTCCATTCTTTAACAAAAAATCATTTGTCTGGCTAAAAGGTTTACTGCCAAAGAATCCTCGGTATGCCGACAAAGGGCTTGGATGAGGTGCTTTCAGCACAAGGTGTTTTGGATTTGTCAACATTTTCGCCTTTTCCTGTGCCGGCTTCCCCCATAAAATAAATACAATTGGTCTATCCTGTGTATTTAATTTAGCAATTGCCGCATCCGTAAACTCTTCCCAGCCGACACCACGGTGTGACATCGGCTTATGTGCCTGAACCGTAAGCACCGTATTCAAAAGTAGAACACCTTGTTTTGCCCACGAAGTCAGACAACCGTGGCTTGGAATTTTGCAGCCCAAATCATCGTGCAGTTCTTTGTAAATGTTTTCAAGAGACGGCGGAATTGCCACCTGTGGTTTCACCGAAAAACAAAGCCCATGCGCCTGTCCTTCATTATGGTAAGGGTCCTGTCCCAGAATCACAACCTTAACCTTCTCAAGCGGCGTGAGATGAAAGGCCGTAAAAATCTCATCTGCCTTTGGATATACAGTTGTCTCACTATATTGTTTCCGAACAAAAAAGAATAAATTTTTATAGTATTCTTTGGAAAATTCTTCGTGCAACGCACGCTCCCACTCACCTGTCAAAGCACTCATAACAACCTCCCTCTTTTTTATAACCGCACACTGATCCCCCGCTCTTGCAGGTATTTTTTCAATTCAACGATTTCAAGTTCTTTAAAGTGGAATAGTGAAGCTGCCAAAACCGCATCCGCTTTTCCTTCCGTAAGGGCATCATAAAAATGCTCTTTTGTTCCTGCACCGCCGGATGCAATAACCGGAATTGAAACATTTTCAGAAACCGTCCGTGTCAGTTCAACATCATAGCCGTCTTTTGTTCCATCACAGTCCATGCTGGTCAAAAGAATTTCGCCAGCACCTAAGCGCTCCGCTTCCATTGCCCATTCCACGGCATCTTTTCCCATATCTACACGACCGCCATTTTTGTAAATTGTCCATCCGTCTTTTGGCATCAATCGCAACAACGACACATTGTCTTCCAAATTTATCCGCAGCATCCGATACAAGTGTCGGATTTAAAATTGCCGCTGAATTCACTGCAACCTTGTCCGCACCCTCGCGCAAAATCATACGAAAATCCTCAATCGTACGGATTCCGCCGCCTACCGTAAACGGAATAAACACCGTTTCCGCCACTTTACGAACCATGTTCGCCTTTATCTCTCTTGCATCACTCGATGCTGTAATATCTAAAAAAACCAATTCATCTGCCCCTGCTTTTCCATAAGCAGCACCAACTGAAACCGGGTCTCCCGCATCAATCAAATTAACAAAATTAACTCCCTTTACCACTCTTCCCTCATTTACATCCAAACATGGAATTACTCTTTTCGTAAACACCGAAATTCCTCCTATCTTCGTCTTATTCTATATGGAAACAAAATTCTTCAAAATTTCCAGCCCAACATCTCCGCTCTTCTCCGGATGAAACTGGGTTGCAAAAATATTGTCATGTTCCACTGCCGCATGTACCGGAACAATATAATCCGTTGTAGCTGCTACATCTTCAATATGTTTGGCTTTTAAATAATACGAATGAACAAAATACACATACACATCCTCCGGAATTCCTTTTAACAGTTTCGAATTCGGATTGATTTTCAAAGAGTTCCATCCCATATGCGGAATTTTATATCCTTCTTTTTCCGGAAATCTTACAATTTCACCGGGAAGAAGTGAAAGTCCTTTTACATCATGTTCTGACTCATCGCTTCGCTCAAAAAACAACTGTAGCCCAAGACAAATGCCCATAATCGGTGTACCGGATGCCGCCACATCCTGCAGCACTTTTGTCAGTTCATAGCGATTCATCTTTTCCATCGCATCCTCAAACGCACCAACTCCCGGCACAATTACATGATCTGCTTTCTTAATTTCTTTCACATCTCTTGTAATCACCGGATGTTCCCCAATATATTGTAATGCCTTCTCAACGCTTTTAATATTTCCTGCATCATAATCCACAATTGCTACCATCGTTTTGTATCACCTCTGTCATTGTATTAGAATAGCCGACCGGAAAACCGGTCAGCTATCTTTTCATTATCTCTCATCCGCTTCATTTCTCTTCTGCCACTGCAAAAGAATCGCCTGCAAGCGGTCTGTGTATTCCTTTTGTGTCTCGGAAGCAATAATATTTCGTGCCTGTGATTCACTGACACCGAACTCATTGTACAGCTGATTTGCGAGTTTACTCTCCAATTCATTGTACTGGCTGAGCATATCATACTGCTCCGCTTTTGCTTTGTTTGCATCGTAAAGACGAATTCCACCAATCAAAGAATCCAGGGATTCCAAATACATCTTCATCTTATAATAATTCTGATAAGCATCATACTCACGCTGGAGCTGCATACACATACGCACCTTCTGTTTGAGTTCTTTCGACGAATCCGAAACAGAGACTCCTGCCAAAGAATCATAGGCATTCTTATAATCCCGCTGTTCAAAAGAACTCTCCGCACTTTTTACGGATGTCGTATAAGAAAGTGCCTGACTGCCAAACACAACTGCTACACAGAGAAGTCCGAAAAATACCATAACAATCGCAGCACCAACCGGATTAATTCTGCCAACCACTTCATTAGCTTCCTGCTCGGCTCTTAATCGTTTCTTTTCTTCTTTTTCTGCCGCTTTTGCTGCTGCCTGTTCTGCCTTTGCTGCTGCTTTTTTTTCTTTTTCTTCTTTTGCCTGCTCTGCTTTTGCTGCCTTTTCCTCTGCTGTCTGCTGTTTCTTTTCCTCTTTCGCCGCTTTCTTCTCTTCAGCGTCAGCCTGCTCTTTCTCACGCTCTTTGGCTTCTTCCTCTGCGGACTGTTCCGTAATGATATTACCAAAAATACGTTTAAAGAAACCGTCTTTTTTCTCTTTTTCCTGCTTTATATCTTGTACATCTGCCTCTGTGTCATCTGAAACCACCAACGGCTCTCCGGACACACCAGCCGCTTCACTATCATCCAATACCAAAGGATCCAGCGCCAAATCACCAAAATCATCACCGGCATCTTCATCCATCTGCGGAACAAATTCTTCCTCAATTTCAGGGAATTCCGGTGCCTCATCTGCCTCACTGTAATCCACAGCAGAAAGTGCATCATCATAAACATCATCTACAGATAAAGCATTTGCATCATCGGCAAATACGCTTTTCTCATCATCTTCCCGAAAAAGAGAAGTCTCAGCCGGACTTTCATCCATAGGCTCTGCTGTTTGAACCTCCTCCTCCGGCTGCACTGCGGAATCCGACTCATCATAATCTTCATAATCCTGCGAAAGCAGTGCCAAAAGATCATTTACATCCGCTTCTCCATCAGAAGCTTCTTCTGCCGGTTTCTCCTCCACCTGTTCGTCCATAACGGGTGCCGGTTCACCTGCATTTTCCGGTTCTTTCTCTTCATCACTCATGTTCTGCATCAATTCTTCCAGATAAGCCTCATCCATCTGTGATTCTTTATTTTTACAGTCTTCACACAATTCTTCGCCATCTGGAATTTCTTTTCCACATTTTCTACATAAGGTCAAATGTCACACCTCCTCTTGCCAAAGCACAAACTTCTTATTTAAGCAAAAGGTCCAGCTGATGAACCAATCTGCCAATCTCCGGTTTAGAAAGCTGGGCATCTACACCAAGTGCCTCTCCTTTACGTTTCATCTCATCATTTACCAAAGATGAGAAAATAACAACCGGAAGTCCTTCAAATCTAGGGTCTTCTTTAATTTTCTTGGTTAGATGATGTCCATCCATCTGTGGCATTTCAATATCCGTAATAACAAGTGAAATATCCTTTCCAATCACCGCACCATCTTTCATCATGCGGTCCAAAGTGTTCCATGCTTCCAGTCCGTTGGTTGTTGGAATCAAATGTGAATAGCCAGCCTTTGTCAAGCATTTCTTCAACATCTCAAGAAGCAGCGGTGAATCCTCCGCAAGAAGGATTGTGTAATCAATACGGGAGCGCTCACCCATTGCCTCAATCTCAGACAGCTTAAGTCCCGTTTCCGGATTAACTTCCGTAACAATTTTCTCAAAGTCAAGAACAATAATTATTCTTCCGTTAATCTTTGTAATGCCTGTGGCTACCCCTTTACCATTTCCACTAATGGTAGAGTCCGGTTTTGCGATGTCTTTCCATGATACACGGTGAATACCAAGCACCTGCTGAACATGAAACGCTGTGTGTAGACGGTTAAAATTCGTAATAATATACATATCATGAGATGTGTCACCGCTTGACGAAACACCTAACGCTTTCGCCAAATTAATTACGGTAATCAGCCGTTCTCTCGGCATGAAGATTCCCTCTATGTACTCATGTGCATTCGGCACCATCGTTGGCTCTTGATACGGACAAAGTTCATTAATCTTTGCCACATTGATTCCATAATGCTGATTACCAACCACAAACTCCAATAATTCAAGCTCATTGGTACCACTCTCTAATAAAATTCCTGTTTCTACTGCCATTGTCTCTCTCCTCCTTACTCCATGTCATCAATATCATCAAACTGACCGGCATCTGCATCCAACCCCATTGTATGAAGGGTTCTGACTTTGCGCCGTTCTTGTTCTGCGGTAACTAAAATGTAATCTTTAACTTCTTTTGCATGCCGAATATGCTTTAATTCGAGCGTTGAGTCCGTTACATCACTTGAATAACATACAACCGTTCCTAAACGGAAAATTCTTTCTAAGAAACCGGTCACAAGTTTTACATCCTGAATCCGATACATCAATGTATCATCTTCTTCCGTTCTGAGAAAACCTTTTTTAATATTTACTACCTTTTCCTCAATCCGGTAAGTTGTAAAAGAAAGCGGCAGTCCAAAAAACAAGCTTCTCTTTTTTTCCTGATACATAAATGCCTCCTACTTCATTTTCACTGATGTTTTATTATTCCCTTCTTCAATCGACAAATCAATTGAAGAAGCGTTTGTCGCATTTTTATCTACCTGAAATACTAACACTGCCTTCTGTGACTTTCCTTTCGCAATCACAGTTTCCAAATAATCCAGTTGATTCTCCAATAAACTAATCTGTGGAGAATAAGTTGTTCCGTCCACATTCAGCTGATAGGTGATTTTTCGTCTGTCAATCAGTTTAACCTTTTTTTTCGCACCGGAATTATTTTTTAGTGAAAACTCTGCAACAAGTAGTTTTTTCCCCTGTTCGGCACGAATCTGTGAACTTCCGTATTTATCTGCCAGACGATAAGAAGTATACAAAATCGAAACATCTTTCAGATGATATAAATCATCTAACGATACTTCCTTTTTGGAATCTTCCGGTGCAGCTGCTGTCTGTTCCGGCTGCGATTCCTGTGGTGCGTCTGATGCCTGTGCAGCTGCCGATGTTGGTGTTGGTGTCGCCGGCATCGGTGTCGGCGTTTCTGTAACCTCTTTTTCTTTTTTTGTGATAAGCCGGTACGGATATTTGTCAGAATTTTGGAGCAAAACACCTGCTGCGTACTCCGCAATTTCATTTTCCTGCTCCTCAGACAAATTTTTTATATCCGCACATCCGGTAAGGGATAGAACGGACACAGCCAATACGGCACATAAAAAACGTATCTGTCTCAAAAAACCCCTCCTTTTACAATTAAATCCAGTTTATTTATTATAGCACATATCCCGTCCATCAATCAACACTTTTCACGTCAAGTTCAAACCAAAATTCGACACCATTGTCATAATTTTTCACACCAAACTTCTGATTATGGGCATCCATAACGGCTTTTACGATAGATAAGCCAATTCCATTGCCACCATATTCTCTTGTCCTTGCCTTGTCCACTTTGTAAAATTTCGACCAGATTTTATCCATATCTTCTTCCGGAATCGGATCTCCGGTATTGAATACGCTAGTGCATACACGGTCACCTTTCCGAATCGTCTTAATTTCAATTTTATTCTCGTATTTCACATGATTAAGTGCATTGCTCACATAATTGCTGACAACCTCCTCAATCATATACTCATCTGCCCAGACCATAATTGGTTCCTCATCCGGATGGTATGACAACGTAACTTCTTTCTGACGGAACAAAATATCAGAGGAATTTACTATCGACTGAATTACACTTCGCAAGTCAAAATGCTCAAAATGAACCTGGTCATTTCCAAACTCTAACTGATTTAAACTCAGTAGTTTTTTTACCATCTTGTTCATCTTGTCAGCCTCGTCCACAATGACTTCACAGTAAAATTCACGGCTTTCTGCATCATCATTAATATTTTCCTGCAATCCTTCTGCATATCCCTGAATCAAAGCAATCGGCGTCTTCAGTTCATGCGAAACATTCGCCAAAAATTCCTGCCGCATCTGTTCCTGCTCCGAACGCCTCTGTAAATCCAGCTTCAATTCATTATTCGCTGTCTTTAATTCGGAAATGGTTTTCTCCAAGCGGTCTGACAAAGCATTCATACTGTTGCCAAGCACTCCGATTTCATCATCACGGTTATCTTTATAACGAGTTGAAAAGTCAAGTTTCTGCATGTTTTTTGCATGAGCTGCCAGGCGCAGAATCGGCTTCGTATATTGATTGCTGACAAAATACATAATAAACACGCCGGCAATCATCACAATCATTCCGACATACAGCATAAACTGATTCGATACACCGGCACTTTCCTGTATACTCTGATAATTACTGCGCAGATAAATCCAGTAATTATCGGGCATCTTTCCTGTGAGTTCCAAAAAATTAGAATCTACTCTCGTGTCATACACATTATACATCGAATAATTTGCTGTCTGTGTAATTATTTTACAGTTATCGTCTAGCTTTTGCCCAAAATAAATTGATTTTACGTACTTATCAAGTTGGTTTTTTGTTACCTGCTGCAAACGCTCACTGTCACTCGGATATACATACGCTAATTCCGCGATATCACCAGACCCTTGGTAAACCCGAATCTGCACAAGATAAATGCTCATGTTGGTATTGCTCGAAAGCTGGTCTAACTTATCATAAATTGTATCTTTTTGCTCGCTGTCCATCTTATTCCAATCCACATTTTTACAAATATCGACAACACGCGAATAAACGCCCTGCATCTGACCTACCTTATTGGACTGATAAAAATATGGCAAAAGCACAACGTTTGCAAGACTGATAACACCGATAATAATGACAATGGTAACGACAAAAATCGCTACCAGTCTTGTTTTCATGGAACGCTTCAAGATAATCACTCCATTTCCTATACTTCAAATTTATATCCCATACCCCAGATTGTCTTAATGTACTTTCCTTTTTCACCCATTTTACTGCGGAGTTTCTTCACATGGGTATCAATCGTTCTGGCATCACCAAAATAATCATAGTCCCACACGTGATTCAAAATCCGTTCACGTGAAAGGGCAATATCTTTGTTTTCCATAAAGTAGGAGAGTAGCTCAAATTCCTTGTAACTCAAATCCACTTTCTCACCATCAATTATAACTTCATGTGCGGAGCGGTTTAACACAATTCCGCCATATTCGAGATTTTTCTCATTTGCCGAATTGGTTCTGCGAAGCAGTGCCTCTACACGCGCCACTAAAATCTTTGGACTAAATGGCTTTGCAATATACTCGTCCACCCCAAGTTCAAAGCCACGCAGTTCGTCATTTTCCCCGCCACGTGCCGTCAGCATAATAATAGGCACTTTGGAGTACTGGCGGATTTCCCTGCAGGTTTCCCAGCCATCCATCTTTGGCATCATAACGTCCAAAATCACAAGAACAATGTCCTTATTCTCCATAAAAACATCTACGGCTTCTTCGCCATCTGCCGCCTCTAACACACTAAAATTCTGCTTTGTCAAAAAATCGCGTACCAGCTTTCTCATACGCTGTTCATCATCTACGACTAAAATTGTATTTCCTGCCATATATAAACTCCTTTCACTGATTCAGACTGTCCTCTTTTTGCTGAAGACGTTCTTCCCATCTTTCATATTTGTCAATCAACTCTTCTTCCATATTAGCCTTATAATTTGTAAAATATGTGAAAATCGAGTATTCAAATCGAAAATTTATTACGACAAAACCAACCAAAAGAACAACTGCCGCAAAAAGGGCAATTTTCAGTTTCTTATTCAGTAACTGCTGCCCTTCGTACAATCGCTTCCACTTTGCTTCTTTTCGTGATGCCTGAGCAATAACATCCGGCTTTTTCTCATTTTCTTCCTTAATTGGAATTGGCGCTAAGGACTGCTCACTCACGAGTCCGCTTTTTCCAATAAAATGCCGCAGTTCCATCAAAAAATTATAACCGGCCATCGTATGAAACATCTTGTCCGACACGCATTTATTATAAATTTTCAAAGCAATTTTCGGATTTTTCAAATCCGCTGAGTGAATCAGTTTTTTTATCTGCTCTGCTTCTTTTTTCGTCTGTTCATACGATTCACGGCTCTCAAAAGAATACTGGTTCGTTACATAATTTTCAGCCATATAAATCACCGCCTTTATTTCATCTTTGAATTTTTGCCAAGATACTCTTTTACTAATTCAATAAGCATATCATCTCTCGGATAACAGCTCTGTTCTTCGATATATCTTTTCTCCATTGCTTTCAAAGTCTTGTCCTCTTCTTCTTCCGGCTCTAAAAACGCCAAAAGAAAGCGCTCATAATCTGCATCTGATAATGTAAGCCCCTCTTTTATGGCAATTGTCTTTGCTGTCATACGCGCTTTCACCTGATCGTCAGCTGACGACTGAATATCTTCATCAGTCTGACCTAATGCACCGATAAATTCTTCATACGATTGCCCACTTACTTTGGCAAAGACCTGATACGAACGTTTCTGGTCTTTGTATGCCTGTTTTCTGGAACCTGCCGGATATTTTTTCACGTTACATTCTTTTAATAAATCCTCCCATACCGTATCACCGATTCCCTCTCTGTTTTCTTTCTCTTCCTTCGCTTTTGCATACGTATAATACGCTTTTACGTTCGGGTATTTGTTTTTCGACATCTTTTTCGCATATGCATCGTTAAACTTCGCATTCACCTCAACGGAAAAAGTAATCGTTTTCCCCGCCACGTCCGGATCTGCATCATCCTCTGCAAATGTTACATTCAGATTATATGTCTCTCCTAATTTCAAGCCCATCAATCCACGTTCAAACGCCGCATTAAACAAATTTCCCGCACCAACTTGAATCACGGCACCGCTCTCACTCAAATCATCGGATGGCTGGTCGTCGACATAGCCTTCATAATCCAGAGAAATCCAGTCACCTTTCTCTACCCGCTCTCCATCGGCCACCTTTTTCTTCCAGTCCTCTGCCTCCAATAAAATCGCCTGATAAACTTCCGTCTCGGTCGGCGTAACGGTAACCGTTCTCCCCTTATATTTACCAAGTTCCAACATATCATTTTTTGTATAGTCGACTAGCTCTCCGTCCTTCATTTCACCCTGTGCTCGTATTTCTTTTTCCTGCGTTCTTGTCTGTGTGTTCGTTTGCTCCTGCTTATCTTTTTTTCCTTTATATCCAAAATAAAAACCGACGCAAAACCCAATCACTGCCAATACAATAATTACAATCCATGCTTTTTTCTTCGCCTTCATAATATCCTCCAGTACATTTTTCTATTGTCATTTTAACACAAAAGTGTGACGAAAGAAAGAATATTTGCGTAACCCCTTAGCGGATACGGTTGCTCCGCCTCCAAATTTTTCTTTTCTCCGCTTCTTTTATTAAATACTCGCGGAATGCCGGATGTGCAATACTCACTAATGCTTCCGCACGTTCCCAGGTCGAACGCCCCTCAAGGTTCACAACTCCGTATTCCGTTGCCAGAAAATAAACCTGGCTGCGCGGCGAAGTGATAATATCGCCATTAAACTGCGGACGAACACGTGAATGAGTCTGTCCATCCTTGTCCACATACACACTGCTCATACAAATAAATGCTTTGCCTCCACGAGAAGCCGATGCACCAATCAAAAAATCCAACTGTCCGCCGGTTCCGCTAATCTGTCTGACTCCGGAACTCTCTGCCGCCACCTGCCCATATAAATCAACAGCAACACAACTGTTAATCGACACCATATTGTCAATCTGCGCGATCACACTTGGGCGGTTCACATACTCAAGTGGATATGCCGCTACTCCCGGGTTATTATCTAACCACTCATACAGTGCGTTGGAACCAATGGCACATCCAAATACGCCTTTTCCGGGTTCCAGTTTTTTCTGCCTGTTTGTTAATTTCCCGGCTAAATACATTTGCAGATATGCATCGGAACAAAGTTCCGTATGCATCCCCAAATCTTTCAAATCGGATTTTGCAATAATTTCACCAAGCGCATTTGGCATACTTCCAATTCCAAGCTGCAAAGTTGCCCCATCGACAATATGCGGAATCAGATGTTTTGCAATCTGCCGGTCAATTTCTGTCGGTTCCGGTGCTTCCATATTGACAAAAGGCTCATGCTCCCCTTCTACAATATAATCCACATCCGAAATATGAATACATTCATCATAACCGCCACGCACCTGCGGAAGATTTTCATTTACTTCCACAATCACAATGTCTGCCATACGGGCAATCGGTGCGGCAACACCGGTATTTACCGAAAAATTGAAATACCCGTGTTTATCCATCGGAGCCACACTGACCATAACAACATTGACGTCTAAAAAGTATTCATAATAAGCAGCATTGTTATGAAAAACCATCGGGATATAATAGCAGAGCCCTTTATCGCAGAGCCTTCTCTCATACGCCGAGCAGTGCCAGCTGTGATACACAAAATGCTCCTGATTGTCATCGCACTCTGCAACCTCTATAGGCCCAGCCATCAGATTACCCCTGATCTTCACATCGTGCAGCTCATCTCTCCGCTTTGCCAATGCCCTGTCAAGTAGTACAGGTTTTCCAAGGGACGATGTGTAATCGACCCAGTCTCCATCCTTGACACACTCCACCGCAGCCTCCGGTGTACGCAGCTTTTCTCTATACATTTGCTGAAAATCGAACATATAAATCCCCCTTTATTAAATAACGTTTCACCGCTTGTCCTCCCTCAACAGCCTCAATCACTATTATCAAATAAATCAAATGCCATTTCAATAATGTGTTTATCATCCACTCCATTTTCAAGCAGATGATTTTTAAATAGAGTTCGCAATAAATATGATTTTCCACATCTTCTTATT
>OJNQ01002290.1_pt1 | contig 12471 bp, 18 predicted proteins | sample 1597621 | NCBI WGS metagenome assembly OJNQ01 (sample SAMEA2452137, study PRJEB22498) | human gut metagenome | reverse complement strand
AGCCGACCTCTCCAATGCCATGACTGTATCACTCGGTCAGAACGGTTATGCTAAGTTTAATAACGGTCTGCTGATACAATGGGGATATTTTAGCGCCGGTGCTTCAAATAATCAGTCTATAAATTTCCCAGTATCTTTTAAATCCTGTTTTTCCCTAGCTTTTTCTAGTTCTACGGATAATACGGATAATTCTATATGGTCTGTGAATTATGCAGCTATATATGCTTCATATTTTACGGTTTATAGAAGATATGCAAATGCGGGAAGTGTATCCCCTTCTTCGCAGTCATTCAGATGGATAGCAATAGGAAGTTGGAAATAATTAATGATAAAAGGTTATGGCGGTAAATAAAAAAATGTATTGGAAAAGCGGATTTTTTGATTATCCGATTAAGGATTGTGTAGAAATAAGTGTCGAATATTGGCAAGAATTATTAGACGGTCAATCATCCGGTAAAGAGATTAAAGAGAATGCCGACGGGTATCCTATACTGGTCGAGCATGAACATACGATTGACGAACTGAAAGAGATGAAGATAGCGGAAATCAACGCCTATGACAAGTCGGATGCCGTCAACTCTTTCACGCTTGCCGGAAAACAGATATGGTTAGACAAAGACACCCGTGTTGGGCTGGTCAACTCAATCGGTATCGAGAAAGAATCCGGACGGATGAATACCACGCTTTGGTACAATGCCGAGAAGTACGTTATTCCTGTTGATACAGCCCTGCAAATGCTCAACCGGCTTGAATTGTACGCCCTTGACTGCTACAATGTGACACAGTCACATATTGCGGCTGTGAAAGGTTTGTCTGATGCCGGACAAGTGGAAGCCTACAATTACAAAACCGGATACCCGGAACAACTCAATTTTGTATTATAAACTCAAAAACAGATAAAGCTATGATTACATTAGTACTATTATCATTCATTCTCATCGCAGGCTATGTTTATGCGATGATTAAGAAAGGGAAAGAAATCCCTTATTCAATCAGCGCCACCTACTATGCGCTGACACACAAATTCTGGTTCGGGTTGTGCATGATTGGCTCCGGTGTTCTGCTTCTTCCGGCAGCTTTGGAATCAAGTACGGAGAACAGCCAGTTTCTTGTATTCCTTTCGGTTGTCGGTATGGTTGTGCTCGGTGTGTCTCCCAATTTCAAATCGGAGCAAAAGGTTCCTCATGCAATAGGTGCCGCCATGTCCTTAATATTCTCCCAAATATGGGTAGGCTGCAACAGTTGGTACTGGCTTCTGTTATGGTCGGGATTCATTATTTACATGGTTGTCTCCATGAAGAAGCATTGGACGGGTAACTTCATCTCCGATTTCATAAAGAGAAAGCCGATGTTCTGGATTGAGGTAATTTCATTGTTGGCCGTTTATCTTACTTGTCTATGGTAAAGGGTCAGTTAACTCGTACAATCAGCTCATCCGTATTTTTCGGTGAGCTGTACGCTCTGATGTGGGATATGAGATGGCTCATGCTCTTTATCTTAATCCTTATAATCGTGGATATGTGGTACGGAGTAAGCAAGTCCATCAAGCGTGGCGAAGAGTTCCGGAAGAGCCGTTGCGTCAAACGCTTCCTGCTTAAATGCGGTGATTATATCTGCCTGCTGATACTTGGTGCCGTTCTTGGCAAGGCTATCGGTGAGCCTTTGGGAGTTTCCGCATTGGTTGTTTCTGTGATAGTTGTCCTTATCGGTTGTCTGGCGGAGCTTGAAAGCATTAAATCCAACTATTGTGAGACAAAGGGAATCCATAAGGATATCAATGTGTTCAAACTGCTGCTTGTATTGGTCGGCTTCAAGAGCAGGGAGTTGGAGAAAGCGATTGAGGAATCTATAACGGATAAGAAGAAGGATGAGCTGGATAAATGAAAGTAACCGTATCAAGCACCTGCTCTACGCCATCCCGGCAGGTGCACTGTTAACCATCCTGTTTGCGGCAGGACTGGCTGTCGGCATGGAGTTCAAGGACCGTGCATACGGCAACGAATGGGATTGGCTCGATATTGCCGCCACGCTGATAGGCGGTTTTATCGGACAAGCGATTCAAATCGGAGTATTAACATTGATTTTATAGGAGGAAAGATATGGGAAAGTATTTCACAATAGCTGAAATGATAAAGAGCGAAACGGCTGACAGACGCGGTATTGATAACCGTCTGCCGAAAGCGTTAATCTGCAATGTAGATGGTTTAATAGATAACGTTCTTGATCCTCTTCGGGAAGCCTATGGCAAACCTGTCATTGTAACGAGCGGATACCGTTGCGAAGCATTAAACAAGGCTGTAGGAGGAAGCAAGACCAGCGAGCACATGAAAGGAATGGCGGCTGATATAGTTGGCACTCCGAATACAAAAGCGGAAAACAAAAAGCTATTCAATCTCGTACAGGAGCTTAACCTTCCTTTTACGCAGCTGATAGATGAGAAGAACTTCTCATGGGTTCACGTTAGCTATGATAGCTGCAACGTGAAGAAACAGGTTTTAAAATTATAATCAATAGGAGGAACAATCATGGCATTAAAAGATATTACATTCAATCAAGTAGTAGAAGGCAAGTATGTAAGCGACTCTATACAAGTAAATCAAGAAAGCATTGGCTTGCAGCTTGAATTTGAAAAGGGAAGCACATTGTGGGTTTATATCAGCTACGACAGCGAAAAATTCCAGTCGGTAGAATCCCGGTTGTGTGGTGAAGTTTTCGCCCGCCCTATCGTTGGTCTAAAGAAAGGTCAATATATCAAACTCGAATCTACACAACAGCCCCTCAAGGCTCAATACTTTGAATCTGAAGAATAATGGAAGCGATAGGATTAAATCCGATTAGGTTTGACCGGATAGGGCTTGATCCTATCCGCGTCAATGCGATTAAGTTGGGCGTTCCGGGAGCAGCTTCCGGTTCCGACCGTCCTTACATCGACCCGGAAGTATTGGCTTCTTTGGTCGCTGTCTGTATCTGTGACGGCAAGAGCAACGACGACCCTGACAGGGCTGTAATCAAGAACTTGGTGGACCCTGACAATCCGTTTGTGATTAGCAATGCGGCTTACGAAGGCATGTCAGGCCATAATGGTTATCCTGTTGTGTTTGGTGCTAATAAAACTTGGAAACAATTACCGACTTACAATTCTATATATAGTATTAATGATAATAAAATACATATTACTAAAGTATTAGGTGCGAATAGAGGTTTAATATTTAGTTATGTAAAGCAAAACGACCAATTATTAGATATAACAGAAATACCTTCTTTTAAAATTAAAGTAAGTGGTTTGAAAGGGGATAGTAAGCTAAGATATTCATATATAAAAACAGAAAATGCAGTTTATCAAACTTTATTAGACTTGGACAATGGTATTCACAAATTACCTAAATCTCTTCGTCCAACTGATTCAATTGTTAATGAATCATGGATAGGATTTACAATAACTCCTATTGTAGAAAATGAGATAACCTTTGATTGTGATATTACTATCGAAGTTCTTCCTGAATATGAAGGCGCCTTCGTCACTGACGGTAAAGACGACTTAATCACTTCCACCAAGACGGTTAAGGAAATGTTAGGAGGAAGCAATGAGGTTACCGTGGTGAGTATGGTTCATCAGATAGGATTGTCTTCACTGACAACTATTAATAATATTCGTTCGGAAAGTGTAGCTCACGTAGTTTGTAGGAATATTTGTAGTTTTGCTGGAAAAACAGGTATATACGGGTATTCAAGACAGATAAATACTAACAATCCTCCTGCGCTGATAAATAATATACTTGGAGATAAGAAAGACTATACAGCAGAAGGTAACTCAGCATTAGATCCTACTGATAAATTCTTTGTTCAAGGTTATAAATACAGTGGCACCATAAGTGAAGTGTCCCCAATAGCCTACTATTGGACATTCATCGCCAACAAGGTGCTGACCACAGACCAAATCAATCAGGTAATATCCTACTTCAATTTGGACAAGCATGTTAAACCGGATGTATACTATGACATAAAGAAACAAGGTCTAAGCAATGATACTCCTGAAGCGGATTGGTATCTGAAAGACTTTAGTGGAAATGGTCATGATATGCAGTTGTATAACTTTGCTAAGAAACTAGGTAGTGGAATTGGTAAATATGAAGTAGATTTTAATACTTGGATACCTCAATCTTACGTTGCTGATTCTACATATACTTCTAATAAGCTTCATATTACTAATATAAAAGGCAGTAACGCTATTTTATATACTAAGAAAGGAACGAATGCTATGAAAGTAAAAATTACTGGGATTCAATCATTTAATTTAGTATATAGATATATTGCCGAAAATGATGTTTGGGAAGCACTTGAAGTTGATAGAGATGGAATTTATGAATTACCTGCGAGTACTACAACCACAAAAACCTATTATACAGGATTCACTGTTCCATATTATACTGGTGATTGTGATATAACTATTGAGCAAATCCCTGACTACGAAGGAGCATTGGTATCTGATGGAATTGATGATTACGGTAAAGTAGAAAACCTTCCAATATACAAGGATTACACGGTAGTAGCTGATAGAGAGATAGTGGACGGATTAATTGATAATGCAGGTGGTGGAGTAGCTATTAGAAGTTATAACTATGCAAAAGGGGCTTTTGGATTTGATTGGAAAAACCAAGCGTTTAGTTTCGGTGGAAATACCGACAGAATAATTGATGTACAAAGATTTATTAGCTACCAATCTAAATATATAAATAATGGGATTCAACTTATTACTGGCAACGTAGTAGACAACAATCCATTATATATGGCTAGATTAGGAGAAGAAAATAGATACAGCAAACTAGCTCTTTGGTCCTTTTTACTCTTCCCTTACACCCTTTCCGAGTTCCTGCTAGAGCGTCAGTTAAAGAGGTATAAGTTGGGTACGCTGTATCCTGGAATGATAGAGTGGAGACCCAAAGTAAATATTAATGTTCCAGTTGTTACTCCTCCTACTTTTAGTATGAATAATGGTAGTGATATAAAAATTACTAATGGGCAGTATATACCAGAAGGAACAGAAATAACCATCCGAGTTTTTACCACAACTGATAGTTCAGTAGGAGGTCTAAATGAAGCAACTGCAAAAATAAATGGTGTAGATATAGAGTTATCTCCAAGCGGGAATAAGACCTATTATGGAGGTAAATTCATAGTATCTTCAAAGCAAAAGATAGACATAACCATTGACGAGTACATCAGATACGAAGATATTGTACAGCCTTATCCAGCAATAATTAATCTAAAACAAGATGGTAAAACTATCACTTGGGGAGATAAGTTGAAAGTAGGCAGTGATATAGTCTTTGTAGGAAGTGCCAACCTTTTACCGGAGCTATATACTGTATCCGAGACACGGTATAATGGTGTAACGCTTTACCCAAACACTATCATAAAGGTAGAGAAGTCTATGGTGTTTGATAATGCACGTACCTACCTAAAAGCCAATGAGCCGAACTGTATCCTGTCGCCTAATAGGTTGAGGATTCCAAATTCTAGCTACAAGATACTAGGCTACATTCCGGACTTGACAGGTAAAGGTAATCATGGTAAGCTTAATAACTTTGCTTATACAGAAGATAGTGGTGTGTTTGTTGATGGTAGTATTAAGTTTGACAGTACAGACGACCATATTACTATACCTAATATAATAGGTGGTAAATGTGTTATGGCAAAAGTTAAGATTAATATAGTTAGCGGAGTTATTTATGACCAAAGAAGAGCGAACGTTCTTAATAAATCATGGGTGCAATTAAATCCTAACCAAATTGCATTTGAACAAAATGCAGTATCTACATATATAGATGGAATATTAAATCACAATGTTACATGCTCAGATTTGGTTTCTAAAACTGTTAATCTTACTTGTGAACTAGAAATAGGTGATACTAGTGGAACACATCAGCCAACTATAGGTAGTTCGTATGCCGTTGGATATACTACTAATATTAACCTCTACGAGTTTATGCTCTTCCCCGATGTGCCTAATGAAGAAGAAATAAAGGAGCTGAATGATATTATAGGTATTGAGAATAACATTGAAGTAAGTTAAACAATTAATTAAAAAACATATGATATACGCAGTAGTAACAATCGAATGGCTAGCCCAGCACGGTCTGTTGGCTATCCCCACAATGAGAAAGAGTAAAGACGGAAGTAAGGTAATCCTCCACGAAGAGTATTTGTCCCCTTACAAGGACGAAGAGTTTCCGAGATACTATTTTGACAGCCCGGAACTGAACGCCCTCCTGTCGGGTGATGAATGGTCATGGACGGAAGAGGAACAACCAGAAGGGAGTGCGGAATTCATCCAGGTGGCAGCAGCTCAAAACCTGTTGAACATAACTAAGGCTGGAATTCAAACAATGAACTTGACTGATAACGAAGCGTTGAAAGTGAAGTCCATGTATCCGTATTGGAACGAGTTTATCAGCAAATCACTAACAACCGGAATGAAAGTGCAGTACAACGATAAACTCTACCGGGTAAGGCAGAATATTGCTGTCGTCTTGGAGAATCAACCGCCAAGCATCAACACCGCAGCTCTCTATGAGGAAAACAACGAGACCGCTGCCGGAACAAAGGATGATCCGATCCCATACAATAACAATATGGCATTGGAAGAGGGCAAATACTATTCGCAGGACGGAGTTATCTATAAGTGCACCCGTTCTACTGGGCAAGCGGTGTACGCTAACCTCTCTGATTTGATTGGTATTTACGTTGAGGTAGCATGAAACGTCTGTTATACATCCTGACCATTTTCCTGATGTCAGGAATATGCTTCACAAGCTGCCGGAACATCAAGTATGTTCCGGTAGAGACCGTGAAGACGGAGTACAAGACACGTGATAGCATCCGTTTTGACAGCATCTATGAGCATGACAGTATATTCCTGTTCGTAAAGGGAGATACTGTCTACAAAGAGAAATATCGGTATAAATACCGGTATCTGACAATTAACAAGACAGATACGGTTATGCTGACCGATTCTGTGCAGATCCCTTATCCGGTGGAGAAACAGCTAACCCGGTGGCAACAGATGAAAATAGAGCTGGGCGGTTGGGCTGTTGGCGTAATTATAATACTATCTATTGTATTAATGCTTAAGCTGTTTAGAAATTAACCGGCACTATCTTCACAGACCGTTTCCGGTATGAAAAGTTTAAGTTTTACTCACATAACAATTTCCAATGGAAAAAGGTTCATAAAGAAAGGAGGATAAAATGATACATTAATTAATACTAAGCAATAAGTTTATCCGGTAAAGTAGAAGGCCGGATATCGTAGCAAATGTAGCTCTTTTTTTGGGGGGGTAGAGTAAAAAGAACCCCCGACACATTAAAGTTGACGCCAATCAATACTTTAATACACCAAAGCATACGCCGGTTGTGTCAGGGGGTATAATATCCTTAACATTCCGAAGTATGCTTTTGTTCTTTTGGTATATATGTACTGATTGGCAAAGGCAAAAGTACAACAAAAAAATTAATTACCATGTGTAAGTCCGAGATTTTTGCCGAAATATTGAACCTTGTAGGAAAAGAAACTGAAGTTTCTACAGAACTAATCCTTTCATCAACCAAAGTGACCGAAGTCGTCGATGCCCGTTCTATCGTAGTGTTCTTCCTCACTGAATACGGTCTATATCCTGAACAGATAGCCGCTTTACTTCATAAGACATCTGCCAGTATACGCTATCTTATATCCACTTTCGAAAGCCGTAAAAATACAAACAAAATGATTGCAATATATCTGCAAAATATTCGTAAATCGCTTGCAAATGAGTGCTGATTTAAGCAGTCTCTATTATATACTTTTGTGATGCGGTTAATATTGACCGTAATAAAAAAAGTATAAATCTCTATGGAAAGAACGTACGTTTTTAATCAGGACGGTGGAGCGGCTTCAGGAAACGGTCTGCTTGCTTCTATTCTTCCGTCTTTGCAAAACAGAGGGGTTGACACCGGTTACCTGATGGGTCTGCTTGGAGGCGGCAATGGCAACGGTGGCTTCTTTGGTAACAATGGTGGTTTTCAAGACATCATTGCGCTTATTGTGATTGCAGCTATTTTCGGAAATGGCAATTTCGGCTTTGGCGGCAATAATAATCAGGGAGCGAACGAAGGAAGAGAGATGATTATGCAGACACTTAACCGAAATGGTGTCGACATTGCATCACTGGCACAAGCCGTGAACACTTCTTCAGATCAAATCCTTGCCGGTATTAATTCCGTATCACAGGCAATCTGTGGGCTTGGTAACCAAATGGGCCAGAACACCAACAGCATCCTTACTGCAATTATGCAGGGCAACAACGCTCTGACATCTCAAATCTGTAGCTGTTGCTGCGACATGAAGCAACTTGTAACTACACAAGGATACGAGAGTCAGCTTGCAATGTGCAACCAGACTAATACATTAGTCAACACAGCAAATCAAAATACGCTTTCTTTGCGTGACAGTGCAACAGCTAACACGCAGGCTATCATTGCCAAGTTGGATGCTATGCAGAATCAGGCGTTACAGGACAAGATTGCATCTCTTACTGCGGAAAAGGCAACTCTTACTGCTGAAATCTCCCAACGCAACCAAAATGCTACAATTTTAAATGCAGTAGGTCAACAGATTGCACCTCTTGCAGCGGGATTGCAAGCATTACAAAGCGATGTTGATGGAATCAAATGCAAGTTGCCCAATACGGTTCCGGTTCAATACCCTAACATTGTCGGTGTAAACATGGATACTTACCGTGCTGCTGCCTTCGGTGCTTATGCCGGTGACGCAGCATACAGACGTGGCGGATGCGGTTGTAATAACTACTGGGGTTGATCCGGTAAGAAAGGAGGTAACTATGTGGCCTAACTTTTTTACAGGATTCCCCTTTCTGTTTCCGACGCTTGGAAGGATCAATAACAACACCCTTCCGACGGTGGGTGTAACGGTCGGTACAGAGAATGTGACATTGGAACTTCCCAATCATGCATTCCGTAACCGGGACTACGTAGGAAGTTTCTATGTTAATCTTCGCCAGCCTATCCCTGCGGGAACAGCGACAACGCTTCCTGTACTGATTGGAACCAATGGGGACACAAGACCGTTGATGGCTTACAACAACGAGCCTATTACAGTTGCAAACCTTGCCGGAACCGGTATTTATGAAATTCACTATAACAAGTACACCAATGAGCTGTTCCTTGTTAATGGCGGATACAGACCTACCGCTACTCCGGCTGCTACAGCAGAAGCAGCGTCAAGTAAAAACAAGTAGTCAACACGGGTGTCAGAGTTTATTGGCACCCTATTTAAATTAAATCAATATGTTTCAGTCACTTCGCACCAATAACCAGTTGTATATACTTCATAAAGATACCAATCCATATATTGAATATGGTCCGGTAGTAAGCGTTTCAGCCCCTAAGCCAAAATATCCTATAGCCTCTCCTGTAGTGGGACAGCTCACCCAAATGGAGATGGTAGTTGATGTTGTCGTTAGTATCAACGGTCAAAACACTACATTTCAAAATCTCCCTGCAGGAATGGATATTGCCGATTTTGGTCAAAACGGGAATATTGTGGTATCATGTTCACGAGATGCAATGAACAATGAGGTAGCTTCTATGAAACAAAAAAGCATAGATATCCTAAACAGCATGGACATACATAAATCCGTGATTGCCGGATGCGACAAGATGCTTACTCTCTTGAATCCAGAGTTTGCTGAAAAACAGCGTCAAGAACAGGAGATTGCCTCTTTGAAAGGGCAAATGTCGGAAATGAGCAAGAATATGGCAGATCTTATGGAATTAAACAAAAGGCTAATGGAACAAATAGGAGTAACCGAAACATCTAAAAACAAGAAATGATATGGGAATGTGGACAATAAGAGAAGAACACGATGGATATGATCGTGACTTCGGAATGCGAGGCAAAAGTGAAATCGAAGAAGCTTATCGTGAAGGCTGCCGCCATGGTTATGAGAAGGCCATGAGTGAAATGCGTGGCGGTGGAATGGGATTCCGTGAGAATGGACGCTACGACAGCGATGGCATGAACGAGCGTCGTATGCCGGGTTATTTCCCGGAATCCCCTATGTACGGAGATATGGGAGAGCGCAGACGCAGACGCTCAAACGGTGAGTTCTATTAATCGTATGAGGGGAGAAATCCCCTCTTATTCTAATAAAGCAATTATTATGGGACAAAGACTAGATACGTATGACAAGATGCCGACGGCAATGAAAAATTATCTGTCATTATACGGCTGGCACTTCTCTAAGAAGATGTGCGAATGGGCTGTTTCTAAAATGGAAGTTGAGAACAAGACTACCAAGCAGAAGGAAAAGCTCGTTCCGATCAAAAAGGAAGAGGTGGAGGAGCTTCTGAAAAAATACGGAATTAAACTGGAGAAAGATGCCGGGTACGATTGCGTATATGTAGCCAATATGGCGAAAGCTGATTATTATAAGAGTTCCATTACAGATGAATCCCGTTTGGCATTATTCTTGAAGGATTACATAGATGATCCAGACGGATATGACGGACTTCCTTTTACCCGTTTCTATGCGGATTGTATCGGAAGTGGCACACCTATAATGTGGGATGATATGCTCTGATTTATGATAGTCCAGGATTTCTACATACCGAAATATGATTGGAGAGTTAGGGTGTATTATGCCGTAACGACTTACTGGATCAGTGAGATTCTATGCGAACTTCACCGTATCGGTTGTAGAGGGGAAGATTTCAAACAGGCATACAGAAACCTCTCTTCCGGGGCTCTCAATACCGGTCTTACATATTCGGACTTTGAGGAGCGTGAGACTGTGATGGTAATTGCTCTCACTTCTTCCCCGGGAGAGTTCCAAAACTCATGGGACCACGAAAAAGGGCACTTGTGTCGGCATATCTCACAAGCATTCAATATTGACCCCTACGGGGAGGAAGCCCAATATCTTTCCGGTGAGGTAGGTCAGAAGATGTTCCCGATAGCGAAGAACTTCTTGTGTGAACATTGCAGGAAAAACTTATGTCGAAGATATTAAGGGGCATTTTGTCAGGAATATATGTAACAGGCGAAAATGAGAGAAAAAGACTACATAGATGATTTGATTTCACAGGCAGATGACCGGTACCACTCGGATTTCTGTCGGCTTCTGTTGGTTATGCTATGGAACGCCTAGAAAGGTGGTTGTACTGGCTGATTCCTCTTGCGATTATTGCAAGGGTTATATCTTTGTGTGCACGATTGATATTGTAATGTTTACTTTGCAATATTAAGCAAATAAAAGATAAAAAAAAGATTGCTTTTGAACCAGAATGAGCAAAATATGTTTAATTTGCAAATGAATTACACGATGAAGGAGGTTATTATGAAAAATGACGCCATTGCAATTGCAAACTATTTTGTAGATAAAGCCAATAAAGACACACATGCTCCGTATCCTCTTACTTTATTAAGATTGGTGAAATATGTCTATATAGCGTATGGATTTTCTATGGCTATATTAGATAAGATCATTATAGACAAACGCTTCGATATTGTCGAAGCATGGAAGTATGGTCCTGTAATTCCTAGTGTATATCACTCATTTAAGCATAATCAAAATAACCCTATTACAGAAAAGTCCTCAATTCTTACCTCGGAAGAAGATGATGGTACTCTCGTCTTTTCATCTCCTTGTATAAAAGACAAAGATATATCTATGATTTTAGATTTCGTATGGGATAGATACAAAGACCGTACAACAACGGAATTAATCAACATTCTCCATAAAAAGGGAACTCCTTGGGATTATTGTTACAAGGAAGGGATTAATGCTGAAATTCCTGATGAGATGACAAAAGTATATTATAAGTCCATTATTGACAACGCTTTGAAGGGATGAAGCTAGATGAGTTACTCAAAAAGATGTCAGAAACTCCTGACTCTCCTAATGTCGTAGAAAGAAAATATGATGATATAGAAGAGAAGATTAAAAAAGAAGAACTACGAAAATTAACGCTCGAAAATGAAGCACGAGAAGGAGAAAATGCTGGAGACAATCAAGATAGAGCCCAGCGAAAAGAATTCGCAGATCGTATTTTCTCTTTTGTAGCGATGTATATGTTTTTTGTTGGACTTGTCGTATTTTTGTGTGGGCATAAGTTCTCTTCATTTAATTTAAGTGACACCGTATTGGTCACCCTATTGGGAACAACTACTGCAAACGTTATTGGCATTTTGATTATTGTAGTAACATATTTGTTTAGTCGAAAGAAAAAATAGCTCCTTCCATTTATAACTGCCTCTTTAAAATGGAATCCTCCCGGTGTATTAAATATGCCGGGATTTTTTATACCTTTGCCGAAAACTAAATATTATGGCTGAAGAAAAGAAATACGACCACGACTCGATAAATGAGTTGCTAGCTTGGGCGAAAGAAACGCTCAACAATAAGAGATACCCGGT
>OJNQ01002284.1_pt1 | contig 12495 bp, 10 predicted proteins | sample 1597621 | NCBI WGS metagenome assembly OJNQ01 (sample SAMEA2452137, study PRJEB22498) | human gut metagenome | reverse complement strand
TCGGAAGAAGATAGCTCCATAGAGTTCACCTCCTTCCCGCGTGGAGTAGAGGACGGGAGTTAAGGGCTTGTCCTCTCTGCCCCTTTCGCTCCGTACCCGTTCGGGAGATGGCTCTTGAGTGCGCTTTTCAGAAAAAAGTTGAAAAAAGCAAAATGCGCCCGTCCGCAAGACGCGGACGGGCGCAAAGGAAATGTAAGCAGTAGCTAAATGTATTGACAGTTCACATTCATAGCCGGAATATCCCGCTTGCGGAGCATAGCTTTTTTTGACCGCAAAGCATTAGGCGGGTTACAGTAAATAAAAATGGACACGGCGATACCTCCCCGATACCGCCGTATCCTTAAAAAAGGGCGACTTTAATACACTACCCGCAATCCATTCTATAATAGGGAACAGCGGCTTTTGCGCAATATTAAATAAAAAAGCCGATAACACATAGGTTTTTTGACCTAATGCGTTATCGGCTCTGCGTCTATGCGTCTGGCACTTTTAATCATTTTTTTTTGAATTTATTATATGTGTTAGCTAACTGTCCACAAGCCGCGTTAATCTCTCTGCCATGAGAAACTCTCATAGTAACTTCAAGTCCTGCTTGCTCTAATTGATGTTTGAATGCAACTATTTCCCGTTTCTGTGGTGCTTTAATTCTTGAATTGCTTGTTGGGTTGTATTGTAACACGTTAATCATAACTTTTTTGCCCCGAAACCATTTTGCAAGTTGTCTTACATCTGAGGGCCGGTCATTTATACCCGGTAAAAGCAAATACGCAAAGACAATTTTGCGATTATGCCTTTCAGAATAGGATAAGGCTTGCTTAACAACATCTTCAATAGCATATATGCGCATGTGAGGAATAATACGATTTCTTGCAGATTGTGTTGCTGCGTGTAAAGATATTGTCAACTGAATTTTAAGATGTTCCTCGCGCAATTTTTTTAATTGATCGACCGGACCAACTGTTGATATGGTAATGCCGTCGGTTGGAAAGTTGAGCCCATATCTATCTCGGAGAATATGGATTGCTTTTATCAAGTTGTCATAATTGAATAAAGGCTCTCCCATACCCATAAAAACGATACGGTTTACTTTTCGACGCAACAATATAATCTGTTGTACGATTTCTGACGATGTTAGATTACGAACAAAGCCATTTCGCCCGGACTCACAAAAAATACAACCAACAGGACAACCGACTTGTGTGCTCACGCAAACAGTTCCACCATCTCGCCGCTTGATAAAAACCGTTTCAATGTATTTGTTGTCTTTCAGTTCGTAAACATACTTTTCAGTATCACTGCTTTTGCAAATATTTTTTACCAACATTGATAGATTTTTTTTGCGTGGTAATTGCTTATATAATTCTTCATATAAGGCTTTTGCTTCATTCTCGCCAATAACTTCCGACATTTCTTTGTAAGTAAATCCGTATGGATCATTCCGTACTTCCGCAGGCGTATATTTAGGTAAACGTTTCATTTTTATATCCTTTCTTCTAAATAATAAAAGTTTGTTTTTCTGTATTTTTGATTACAATCTCTAATTTTTCTACATCAATGATATGCGTCAATTTGCATTTAGGGCAGAAAAGAGGAAAATCTTTTAATACAGTATTATGAAATACTTGAACTCTCGTCTTTCCGTTACAAATCGGACATTTTATCCAATATTTTTTAAGCATTATATTTCACTCGTCCTTTTTACACAAAAAAATGCAGGTCAATCCTCAACATGAGCATTGACCTGCATTTATAATGCACAGAGCAGTACAACAAAACTAAGGCATAGCTTGCACTATGTCTATACTATATCTATACGTCGTTAGTTTTTTGTATAGCATCCGCAAAATAAGCATGACAAAAAAGCCCATGTTGAAAATGGGAAAATCCTTTTTTTCAATGCTTATCTAATACGCATGCTATGCAACATAAACGCCGCCTCCTTTTACATAAATTTTATTTTATCAGAAAATCAGTCTACTGTCAATACACAACAGGAAGTATTTAACCTAATGATATGAATTGTGTGGACATATCCAAAAAGAAAGGTGAACTGTAAAATGTAACAGGGTGAATGAAAATGGCAAAAAGACCCGTACCATTGTACGACTTTAAGGCTTTCGGGGCAGCTATAAAAGCCGCGAGAAATGAATACGGCGAGAGCCGCAAAAAGGTAAGCGACGAGTTATATATTTCCCCGCGCTACCTTGCGAATATCGAGAACAAGGGACAACAGCCGAGTTTACAGGTATTCTATGACCTTGTAACCCGGTATCATATTTCGGTAGATCAATTTTTCTTCCCGAACAGCAATGCGGAGAAATCCACCGGGCGGCGGCAGCTTGACGCGCTGCTGGACGGTATGAGCGATAAAGGCATACGGATTGTAACCGCAACAGCAAGGGAGATAACGGAAGTCGAAAAAGCAGAGGATTAACCTCACAATATGAGAAATCGGGAGATTGCAGCGCATGGCGGCTGCAATCTTTTTTTGCGTCCAAAATCAAAGGAACGCGCAACAAATACCGCCTTTCGGTGGGGGTATGGAGTAGATAGCAAGCACAGCAAACGAGTACCCGTTTGCGGAAAATGCTTGTTGGGATAATCCCAAACCCTTATACCGAAAGGCGGTGCGGAAATGGAAAACCGAAAGAGAAATATACAGATGAAGTTTTACGTTACGGAAGAAGAAAAGCGGCTGATCGACGAGAAGATGAAGCAGCTTCCCATAAAGCAGTATGGGGCATACTTCCGTAAAATGGCGATAGACGGGTATATTCTTGTCGTTGACCGAAGCGACACAAAAGCATATATCCGGGAACTGCAAGCGGTGAGCCGGAACATCAACCAAATTGCAAAACGCGCCAATGCGACGGGGACGGTTTACAGGCAGGATATAGAGGACATTAAAAAGGCGGTGGACGAGATATGGCGGTTACAAAGACGCACCCTATTAAATCAACCTTAAAGGCTGCGATAGACTATATCTTAAATCCCGAAAAGACAGACGGGAAGCTGCTTGCGTCCTCTTTCGGCTGCGGGCTGGAAACCGCCGATATTGAGTTTGCATGGACGCGGGAAGCTGCCGGAGATCGCGGCACACATTTAGGGCGGCACTTGATACAATCCTTTGCGGTGGGAGAAACCACACCGGAAGAAGCGCACAAAATCGGCATGGAACTTGCCGGGGCGGTATTAGGCGGCAAGTATGAGTTTGTTTTGACAACTCACGTCGATAAAGACCATCTGCATAATCACTTGATTTTCAACGCGGTTAGCTTCGTTGACTACAAAAAGTACCATTCCAACAAGCAAAGCTATCACTTTATCCGGCGCACCAGCGACAGGATATGTAAAGAGCATGGGCTATCCGTCGTCGTACCGGGACAGGACAAGGGAAAAAGCTATGCAGAATACACCGCCGAAAAGCAAGGGACAAGCTACAAAGCAAAGCTGAAAACGGCGATAGATACTCTCATTCCCCAAGTGAAAGATTTTGACGAACTGCTGCGCCGCTTGCAGGAAATGGGGTATGAAATCAAACAGGGCAAATACATTTCCTTTCGCGCTGCCGGACAGGAACGGTTTACCCGCACAAAGACGCTCGGCGCGGCCTATACGGAAGAAGCGATAAAGGAGCGTATCAAGGGCGTGTATGTTGCCAAAACAAAAACGCTGCGGGAAGATAAGAAAATCCGGCTTGTCGTCGATCTTGAAAACAGTATCAAAGCCCAACAGTCGGCGGGCTATGAACGGTGGGCAAAAATCCATAATCTGAAACAGGCTGCTAAAAGCATGAACTTCCTAACCGAAAACAAGATTGAGTATTATAGCGAACTTGAAAGCAAGATAGCCGATATTATGACCGCTCATGACGCGGCGGCAAAGGCGGTTAAGGAAGTGGAACAGCGTATGTCTGATTTGTCGCTGCTTATCAAGCACACCACCACATACCGACAGTTAAAACCGATTTACGATGAATACCGAAAATCGCCGGACAAGGAAAAGTATCTGCGGGGGCATGAAAGCGAAATTATCCTGTTTGAAGCTGCGGCAAGGGCATTAAAGGAAATGCAGATAAAGAAGCTGCCCGATCTCGCCGCGCTGCGCAAGGAGTATAGAAGCTTAAACGACAGGAAAACCAAATTGTATGAAGATTATCGGCAAGCCAAGAAGCAAATGCAGGAATACGGCGTTGTCAAAAAGAACGTCGATAGTATTCTTTACCCGTCCCAAAGCAGGGCGCGGGAGCAGGAGCGATAAGGCGCAAAACATGGGGTGGCAAGTGGAATGTTAAGGGCTGAAAACGCCTGTGTTTCTGCGGCTTCCAGCGCATGAAAACGACATAGACGATAAAGTATATTCAAACCCGCAAAAACGGCTTTCTAATTGTCCACGCAAGGACAAAAAAAGAACAGGGGCGCGGTGCCGGAAATCTGCAACCGCGCCCCTGTTCTCTATGGGCTATTCCTCGTCGGTCAAGATAAACTCCCTTTCGGAAAACTCGCTGTCCGTCATGGCTTGCAGCTTGTTCACCGCTGCGGCGGCAAGCTGGCGCATATCCTCGTCCATGTAGGGCATGGCGGCAAGGATATTTTCAAGCGTTGTTTCCCGGCTGTCCTCGGCGTAGATCGCAACAATGTTTTCTTCCTCAATGGTAAAGCGGGTATTCATGCTATCAAACCTCCAAATCCTTTTTATGCTCTTTCTGTTTATCTTTCGGCTGCTGCGCCGCCTGTTTCTTGTATTCGTCCAGCTTCTTCAAAATGGACGGTTTTTTCTGCGGCTGTTCCCGTTTCTCGGCTTTTACCGCTTTTGCAAGGTCGGTAACGGAAATCGCTTCCCCCGCCTTTGCCCGCTGCTCAAAATCTGCAACGGTGGGCGTTTGCGGCGTATTGTTGATAAGCCCGTCAAAATTGTTGTCGTTCTGCTCTATGGTGTCCTCGACGTGCTTTAAGGGATTATCCCGCTGCGGCTGCTCGGCGGCTATGGCATAAGCCTGTGTGCCATTCCCCATAATGAGATACTTCCCGTCCTCCGACGCATGGTGAAAACCAAATCCCGCCGCTTCGATCTGTTCACGGCTCATATCGGTAATATGAAAATTGCCCCTCGGCGTTCTAACGGTTTCACCCGTCAAAAGGCTGTCGGGGGTCGCTTCCGGCTGCTGCTTTTCAAGCTGCCCGTCCTTGTAGGAATATCCTTGCGCCGCGATTGCTTCAAGGGTCTTGCCCGTAACGTCGCCATAAATCCGCTTGTCTGCGTCAACCAGCATTTGCAAAGTGTCTTGTACGGTGTCGGACAAGGCTTGCTGCTGTTCGGGCGGCAGCTTGTCAAATACGGGGGTCTGCTGCTCCTGCAAAAACTCCGGCACTTGCTGAAAACCGATACTGTCTACATAGTGGGCGGTGTCCTCGTCGTTCTGATGAAGCACAACAATGTCGGAAACGGAAAGGCTATGCCCCTTAAAGTCGGCGGGGTGGTCGATATTAAACCTTTCCCAAATGTCGCCCAGCGTCATATCCTTTGTAAGCGGTGCAGTATAGACGAGTTCATAATTTACCCGGTCAATGGTAAGTCCAGCCGCTTGCAGACGGTCATAAGGCTCAAAGCGCAAGTCCCTTGTTTCGTCCCCGCGCTTTAACTGATAAATGGAAAAGGTATCGCCCTGCTCCTGCTCGGCTTGCCGCTGCTGCTGCAACTCGGTAAAATGCCCCTCAATCTCGGTAATGAGTTCCTTTGCGGTGGTCTGTATTGTTTCAAGGGACGCTTTTAACTCGGTCATTTCCTTGCCGCTGCTCCAACCAGCCACATAGCCGAAAGAGTAATCGGAAGTATCAAGGCCGAAATGCTGGCAAACCGTATAAGCGACGCTTTCCGCTTCTACCTCGCAGGTATGGCGGTCAACGCGGTTTTGCTGCTCCGGCGGGGCGTTTAAGTCTACGTCGTGCAGCTTCGCATGGGCGATTTCGTGAATGGCGGTCTTTACCGCCTGTAATTCACTCACGCCCTCTTTGATTGCAATACGCTTGTCGGTCAAACTGAAATACCCATTTGCGCCGTTTGTGATCTGCTCAAATGCAATCGGGACGGGGGACGCTTTTTCAAGGGCGGCGAAAAAATCCTCGTACTGCTCCACATCGGCAAGCAGCGGTTTAACGGAAAGGTCGGGAAACTCCTTGCCCTCGGTCTGCGAAATATCAAAGACGGTTATAACCTTAAAGGCGGGGACGGTGATTTCCTTTTCTTCCTTTACCACTTTTCCCTCGCGGTCAAGCATGGGCTTTCTCGTTTCGGGGTCGATTTTATCAACCAGCTTTTTCACCTTGTAGGGCGCGGGGGCAAAGATTTTAATGCCTTTCTCGCCTTTCTTTACATGGCGGTCAAACTCCTTTTCCCATTGACGGAAGCCCATTACCAAATTGCCGCCCTGCATAGCAATTAGGATAGTGTTATTCAAACTATAATCATGGAACTTTGACATAGCGGTTAGAAACTCTTTGTAGCGGTCGCTGTCAAAAATCGCCTGTACGCCCTGTTCCAAACGCGCGGTGATCTCCTTTACCTTTTCGGCGGGCTTTTCGGAAGTAAGGATAATGGGGACGACGGGGCGGGGCTGCTGCGGCTCTGCGGCCTGTGCGTCTGCTTGCTGCGTTTCGGCTGCGTCCATATAGGCTTTGTCCTGTTCGCCGCGCTCCGGCTGCGGGTAACTCATAATGCGGTATTCTTCCGGCACTTCGCGCCCCTCAAACTGCCGTTCCCACTCGTCGCCGCTTTCCACGATATAGCCGTACTCGGTAAACGCGCCTTTTTCCTGCGCGGCAGCGTTCCTGCCAAAAGTAGAAAGGTCAATGCCGCCTTTCCATTCTTCGGGCATTTGTACCATGCCGGATTGATTTAAGTAATAGTCGCCCAAATCGTGGTAGTTATGTACTTCGGGGATATGGACGTAAAAATCCACGTTGTAGGTGAAGTCAATTACCTGTCCAATATTTGCAAGCCCGTTTTTCTGCTGCAAAGCTGCGTTCAGCTTGCCAACCTCGGCGGGGTCAAGCTGTTCGAGCCGCGCCGCAAGAAAATTGAGTTCGTCCACGTCGGCGGCGCATACCATTTCATAAGGCAAGGCAATATGTTTCTCCGGGTCGTCGGAATAGCCGCGAATGGAAAAATCCTGCGGGTTGTCGGCGGTAATGCCGACGTTCCGCATAGCTTCGTGCAACTGCTCCTTTGTGGAGGGCATATCCAACCAATAGCCGCCGGGGTCGCCCGCGTCAAAGCGGCTGCGGTTGCCTATCATAATAGAAAACTGTTCGCTCATGTGTTCACGCTCCTTTTCCTGCCCGGTATTTTCGGGGATAGCTGCCGCCTGTTGCTGCTGCGGGGGTTCTTCGCCCTCTATGGTGTAGTCCGGCATGAGCATACCGTTTACTTTGAAATAGTCGGCGTACTCCTGCGGGATAGGCGGGGAGATTTCCGTAAACAAGCGGTCATACGCTTTGATACGCCCATTCAGATACTTTTCCATAGCTGCCTTGTCGGTGAAAACCTTTCTATCTTGTCCGGCAATCTTCGCTTGGGTTCTGCTTGGGCTGTTGGTGCGCACGCTCCATGTAAGCGTCCATGAATACGGGATAGATTTCTGCGCTTCTTTGTCGTAGCGGGTATTCTCGTAAATGTAGTAATTCATCTGATATACCCGGTTGCTGCGAATATGGCGGTTATGCTCGGTGGTCTGCCACTCGTTAGCGGTGTGCTGGACGTGCGGCGTTCTCACATATTCAAGTGTTTTATCCAGCAAAAGCGTTCTTCCCGCCTGTTCTTCCCATGCGGCGGCGCGTTCTTTAAGGTCGTCAAAAATCGCCTGTTCTGCCGCCGCGCTTTCGCTGCGCATGGAAAGTAGCTGCGCAATCGGCAAGGAAGCATAAGGGGCAATCTCCCTGTCCTTTGCTTCAAAATATATCCGGCGTTCTATCCGCATGGTTTCGGCGGCTTCTAATTTGTCATGGTCGTATGAGGAATACGGCATATTCTTTCATCACGTCCTTTCTCGGTCATATAAGGGTTTGGGACTATCCCAACAAGCAAAATGCCCGCGCTCTCTATGGGAAGCGCGGGCATTTCTCGCAAACGGGTACTCGTTTGCTGTGCTTGCTATGTAGTTGTTTTTATCCGTAAACGCCTGTTTCTCTCGCTTTGGGCTTTCTGTCTGCGGCGTATCTTTGCCGCGCAATCGGGGCAGTATTTCGCCCGGTTGCTGCCCGCCGCAAACGTGCTGCCGCATACCGCGCAACGCTTCAAATCGGTTTCCCCGCTGCGGGTGATCTGTTCGCAAAGCTGCCTGTCGGCGGGTAATACCGCTTCGCGGAAATAGCGGCATAACAGCGAATAGCTGATACTCTGCACACACACGCAAGTTTCCCCGTCGTCCAGCAGCAGACAATTCCCGCAATCGTTGTTTGCACAAGCGGCGCGGGTCATTTTCTTTACGGCGCGGTATTGCTTTTCATCAAGCCTTATCATTTTCGGTTCTGCTCGACGCGGAAGTTTACATACTTGCCGCCTGTGTCGGCAAGCAGCACAACTCCGTCAAAGGTCTTTCCCGTCTTGGTCGAGTACATACCTTTGATTTTTACCTTTCCGTCTTTCAAAAGGGCGGCGGCAATCGCCTTTGTGAAAGCCTTTTTGCGCTGCTCAAAAAAGCGGTCATTCTTCCACATCACAAAGCTGCAAGCCCTGTCGGAGCAGTAAAAGTTTTTCTTGCCCTCGTAAACCGCCGCGCCGCAACGGGGGCAAGTGCCGATTGCTTCCCGCTGCGGGGTAAACAGCTTCGCTTTATCCTCGGAAATCGCGGAATAGGTCTTGACAAGCCCCGCTGTCATTTCCTCAATCCCGCGCATGAAGTCGGCGGGGCTGTCGCTGCCCTTTGCAATCCCGGTAAGGCGCGTTTCCCATTCTGCCGTAAGCTGCGGGGACGTAAGGCTGTCGGGCAGGATAGCGGCAAGGTTATACCCGTCCTTTGTGGGGATTAGCTTTTTGCCCTTGCGCTCGGCAAAGCCCGCGCTAATGAGTTTTTCAATGATACCCGCCCGCGTTGCGGTAGTGCCTAACCCTTTGCGCTCTGCGTCCTCAGGCGTTTCTTCCTTGCCCGCGTTCTCCATAGCGGACAGAAGCGTATCTTCGGTATATGCTTTCGGGGGCTGCGTGTAACGCTCGGAGATCTCCGCTGCCGGATTGTCAAAGGTCTGCCCCTCGGCAAGCGGGGGTAAAACCGCTTCCGGCTCTGCGTCCTCGTCCTGTTCCTCGGACGCGGCGCGGGACAGCTTTTCAATCTCACGCCACCCCTCGCAAAGCGTCGTCTTTCCCTTTGCGGTAAAGGTATAACCGCCGCAAGAGATAACCGCCGTAACCGCTTCATATTCATAGGGCGCGGCTGCGGCGCAAAGCAGCTTCGCGCATACAAGGGTCATAAGTTTTGTTTCGCTGTCGGTAAGGGAAGAAAAGCCCGTTTTCAAAAACTCGGCTGTCGGCAAAATAGCGTGGTGGTCGGTTACTTTGCTGTTGTCGCAAACCCTTGTAAGGTCTGCTTGCAGCTTCACGTCCCGCATAAAGGGAAGCAGCGAACAAAGCCCGGTAATGAGTTCCTTTGTGCTGTCCTGCATATCGGAAGTGATATATTTGCTGTCGGTGCGGGGATAGGTCAAAAGCCGCTTTTCATAGAGGGCTTGCGCATAATCAAGGGTCTGTTTCGCCGTAAACCCATACAAACGGTTTGCTTCCCGCTGCAAGGCGGTGAGGTCAAACAGTTTCGGCGGGGCTGCGGTCTTTTTCTCTTTTTTAAGGGAAGTACAAACGGCCTGCGATTTCTCGCAAGCCGCTTTCATCTGCCGCGCCGCCGCTTCGTCGTCCTGCCTTTCGGAAAGGGCGGCAACGCCGCCAACGTCCAGCCGGACGACATGATATTTCTCTTTCTTAAAGCTGCTGATCGCATAGTCGCGGTTTACCAGCATAGCAAGGGTGGGCGTTTGCACTCTGCCGACATTCAATGTTTTATGGTAGAGGATAGAGAAAAGGCGGGTCGCGTTAATGCCAATGAGCCAATCGGCCTTTGCTCTGCAAAGCGCGGATTGATAGAGGTTGTCATAGCTGCGCCCGTCTTTGAGGTTTGAAAAGCCCTCGCGGATTGCGCTTTCTTCCATACTGCTAATCCAAAGGCGGGAAAAGGGCTTTTTGCAATTTGCCTGTTCATAGACAAAGCGAAAAATGAGTTCTCCCTCGCGCCCGCTGTCGCACGCATTGACAATCTCGGAAACGTCGCTGCGGTGCATAAGGTCTTTGAGTACGGAAAACTGCTGCTCCTTGCCGTTGGCAACGGTAAACTGCCAATCCTGCGGGACAATGGGGAGATCGTCATACTTCCATTTTCGGTACTGCTCGTTGTAGGTCGCCGCGTCCGCAAGGCTAATCAAATGCCCGATACACCAGGACACAAGGTAGCCGCCGCCCTCAAAATATCCTCTGCGCTTTTCATTCGCGCCAAGTACGGCGGCAATCGCCGCCCCGACGCTCGGTTTCTCTGCAATTACAAGTTTCATACTTTCTCGTCCTCCTGCTCGGTTTCTAATTCTTCCTCGTCCTCGTCGTCCTCGTCAAAATCGAGATCGTCAAGGTTGCTGCTGCCTTTTGCCGCGTCCTTTTTGGGCTTCATAATCTTAAAGTAATAGAACGCGCCGCCGCCCACTGCGGCAAGAAGCAGCACGACAAGCAGAATAGCACCGCCCATGCCGCCGCCTTTATCTTCCTCCGGCTCCGGCTGCTCGGTTTCTTCCGGCTCCGGCTCGGCTTCCACACCCGCGCACTCGCTCATGTTGACGCTGCAAACCGGGCAAGCGGTGTTGACGCTTCCGGCAACGCATTTTTCAGTACAGCTACAAGCGGGGGCTTCGGTCTGTTCGTCCTCCATAAGCTGCAAAAGGTCTTTTTCATCAACTTGATTGAGGAAATGGACGGTGTTTTCTCCGTCCTCGGCGCGGTCAATGATGATGTAAAAATAGTTGCCACTTTTGGTAACGACGGTGATAAACTGCTTGTCGCCGGACGCTTCACCCGTTATATCGTCCACAAGGGACATATTCCCGTCCGGGGTAAGGGGCTGCGGCTCATAGCCGCCCGTCGTTTCTTCCGGCTCGGTTTCCGGCGCGGGGGTTTCCTCGGTTACGGGGGTAGGCGTGTCGTCGCTTTCATCGCCACCGCCCGCATAAGCGGTAACAGAAAAGCCGCACATGATAACCAGTGCGGCAAGCAATACGGTAAACTTTCGGATTATCTTTTTATTCTTCATTGTCGTTGTCCTCCTGTTCGGCGGGGTAAGTGGCTTCCGGCTGCGGCAAGGTGATTTCGCCGCTGGCGTAAGCGGAGAGGAACGCGGCAAGCTGCGTCCCGTCAAGGTGTACCGCCTTTACCATTTGCACGATCTGCGCGTTTTCTTCCTCGACTTTCTGCGCTTCAAGGTCTTTCAGCTTCTTTTGCTGTTCAAGGATTTTTGCCCTCGTTTTCTCAATATCCCTTTCGATACGGTCAAGTTTCGTGTTCGCCATAGTCATTTACTCCTTTCCAAACTGTTCTTTCCATGAATAGCTGCGCCCCAATCCCTTAACGGTTTTAAGATAGGGCATAGCGTTTTCTTCCAAAGTCGCCGCCCGGTTAAATAGATCGGGATAGTGTTCTTTGAGATATAAAATCTCTTGTTTCTTCATGCTCGGACAAAAGAAACAGGACGATTTACCCGGCTGCGGCAATCCTGCCGCTTTGATTTCCCGGATACAATCGTCCCTGTTCCAGCCCCATTCTTCAATGAGGGGGTAGCGGTTATGATATTTTTTGTCGGCTTCGTTGTACTTGCGGGAATGTTCATACCGTTTCACTTCTCCCGCGTCATAGCCGATATAGCGGTTGACTTTCTCGCCGCGCTGCCATACTTCGCGGCAAGGCGCATAGTGGTTGCAAAACTTTTCCTGCGGTGCGATTTTGTGTTTCTGCGAACAACGCTTATGCCCGTAGGCAATCGACGGGAGCGTATGAGAGCGCAAGCACTCGGTTTCAAGAGATAGGCGGTTGCCGTAGCGGTCAACATACTGCACAACGGTAATCTGCGGCATACCGTGTTCCGCAAGCCATTGATTGATTATCTCGATAAATTGATAGGTATGCGGGTGTTCCGCGCCCGTATCGGCAAAGGTGATAAGGTCAATCGGGATTTTGTGCTTGTATAGGCCAATAAGTAAGGCGGCACTATTCGTGCCGCCGCCAAAAGATACAATATTCATTTTTCAACTCCTTTTAATTGTAATTTAACCGCCCGTAGGCGTAAAAGTGGGATTGCCAATAGCTGGTGTCCAGCTTTGAATACTGGATAGGGTCGCCACAATGCAGCATGACGGGGCTTCCGTCCCCGTCCTCGCCCACATAAATCCCCACATGGGAAACGCCGGGGGTGTCGTA
>OJNQ01002281.1_pt1 | contig 12510 bp, 7 predicted proteins | sample 1597621 | NCBI WGS metagenome assembly OJNQ01 (sample SAMEA2452137, study PRJEB22498) | human gut metagenome | reverse complement strand
AGACTATGAAATACATAGAACGATTTAAAAAAGAACATCCACAGACTCCTGTTGTTTCATCAAGAAACAAAGATAAAGATTTTGAGGAACTTTGTGCTTTGGTTGGCCCACCAAGCAGAGTTATGAGATGGTGCTGTACTATTTTTAAAACAGGTGCAATCCAGAGAAAGATTAAAACTATGTTTAGAAATAAGAACAAAATTATAACTTTCTATGGAATAAGAAGAAACGAATCAGCAAGCAGAAACAAGTATGAGCGTGAAACAGAAGGCTCTAAAATTACAAAGCAGATAACTATTTCACCGATTATTGACTGGATGGATTTTGATGTGTGGCTTTACATGCTTACAACAGAAATTGATTTTAATTATGCATACAGATTAGGGTATGCAAGAGTTGGCTGCTGGTGCTGTCCTAATAACAGTGGTTGGTCAGAGTTTTTGTCTAAGATTCATATGCCTGAACAGTCCAAAAGATTCAGACAGCTTTTGGTTGACTTTGCAACAAAGATTGGAAAACCTGATCCGGAAGTGTATGTGGACGAAGGCAAGTGGAAAGCAAGACAGGGGGGAAATGGCGTAGATTATGCAAAGAAGTCGGCAGTATCATTTGAACCTTGTGTGCTGGAAGAGAATGCTTTTAATTATGAACTTCAAAGACCAATTTCAGACCAATTGTATGAGTTGTTTAAGCCTTTTGGATATTTAAATTTCGATATGGGCAATAAGCGATTGGGTGAAGTTTATGTAACAAGAAGGAACGGCAATCCTGTTTTGAAATTGCAGGGCAGAATTGGCTCTACAACTTTAAAAGTTACAATAATTGACAGCAACATAGATGGGGCAAAGAATCTTAAAACAGCAGAGGATAAGATTAAATGTCAGATTACAAAATATCAGATGTGTATGGCGTGCAGGGCGTGCGAAAGTATTTGCAAGCACAATGCCATAGTTATAAAAGAGGACAAAGAAGGTAATCTTGATTATAGAATACTGGACAATAAATGTGTAAGATGTGCAGAATGCGTTAATCATTACACGGCAGGATGTTATATGAGAAAGGTTTTGGCAATAAAAAGAAACTAGTTAATTATTTATGAAACTTAAGCAGGCAGATAGGAGAAGAAAATGGCGATTAAACTTAAAGGACATGAAACATTTGCACTTCGTGAGGGGTGGCTTAATAAAGGACTTGCAAAGGTAGATGCCAATCCAAAAGTTTTCTCTGAAAACTATGGGGCGGATGCTCTTGGAGTGGGAAGCAATATGGCTAAGGCTATTCGCTATTGGCTTAAAGCCGGAAAGTTTATGGAAGAACCACCTAAAGAGGGGGCAAAGCTTACAGATATAGGTCAGATTATTTTTAAGGAAGATAAGTATTTAGAAGATATATTTTCATTATGGATATTCCATATTAATCTGGCAGGAAATGAGAAACTTGCAACAAGCTGGTATGCTTTTTTTAATTTAATTAACATTGACGAATTTTCAAAGGAAGATTTAACGAACATTCTATTAGAAAAGCTTACTCCTTTGGCAGAGAAAAAAGCCATACCTGAGCGTTCGTTGCGAGATGATATTTCCGTACTTTTAAATATGTACGTAAAAGAGAAGCAGCAGAATTATGATCCGGAGGAAAATAAGATTTCACCATTTGCACAATTGGGGTTATTAAAAAAAGACAGAAATAATTATATAAAAACACAGCCTGACAAGGATAAGTTATGTGATGATGCAGTGCTATACAGCCTGATTAAGTTTTTTGAAAAAAAAGAAGTTGACTCAATAGGAATAGATGAATTGCTTAACAGCCCAATGTCACCGGGAAGAATTTTGAACCTAAAGAGAATGGCTTTAAACGAATATTTGGACCATTTAGAAGGTCAGGGTTATTTGACTGTTAACAGAACAGCAGGACTTGATATGGTTTATCTTAAAAAGAAAATCGAGCTTAAGGAAGTTGTTTCGAATTATTATATAAAACATTAGAAGAAATTTTTAAAAGGCTAACGAATTATTACAGGAACAATAAAGAAAAACGATTTGTAAGACTAATAAAACATTAAACACTGATAGAAAGGATGCGTATATCTGGCAATCAGGTATATCAGAGAATAAATGAATAAGTTTAAAGACTTTATAGAAATAGACAAGAAATTTCAAAATTCAATAAATTTGCAGTTGGACATAGATAATTTATCTAAACTAAATAGCTATATACCAACCCATTCTTCTATTTTAGTGTTGGATGGGTTTCTTAATAATGTTTTGTCAGACAGAGACAAGGCAAATATTTTAATTGGACCTTATGGAAAGGGAAAATCACACCTTTTACTGGTTTTGCTGGCTTTACTTAATGATGGAAAAGGTGACAGAACTAAAAAAACAATTAACAAAATAGAAAAAGTTTCAAAGGAAACTGCTGAAAAAATAAAGATTATACAAAGTAGTGTAAAGCCTTTTCTGCCGGTTATTATTTCAGGAACAGAGAAGGATTTAAACAAAGAATTTATTATAGCTTTAATGGAGTCATTAAGAAAAAATAATCTTATGAATGTGGCACCTGAAAGCGATTATGGCAAGGCTTTGGAAGTTATAGCTAAATGGCAGAAAGACTTTAAACAGGTTTATGAAAGCTTTAAGCAGATTGTTAGAGAATATGGCAGAACTGTGGAAGAGTTTATGGGTGAACTTAAGGAAATGAAGGAAGAGTCTCTCAATATTTTTAAAGAGATACATCCTAAACTTACTGCCGGAAGTGAATTTATGCCAATGACAGTTAATAATGCCATGACTTTGTACGGGGAGATTAACAGAGCACTTGAAAGTTATGGATATGGCGGAATTTATATAATTTTCGATGAGTTCAGTAAATATATTGAAGGTCATGAAAAGGATACTTTTGCTTATGACATGAAGATTTTGCAGGATATATGTGAGCTTGCCAATAACTCCAAAAAACAGCAGATTCACATTACTTTCGTGGCGCATAAAAGCATTAAAGAGTACGGCAACGCATTGTCTTCAGATATAGTTAACGCTTTCAAAGGTGTTGAGGGTAGATTAAAAGAAGTTAGATTTGTAGTTTCAGCTCAGAATAATTATGAGCTTATTCAGCATGTAATAAAGAAGAAAGTAAGCGACTGTAAACCATGGTTTCAGGAGCAGAATAATAAAGAAATAATCGGGGAATCTTACAAGATTCCTTGTTTTTCAGGCTTATTTACAGAGAAAGAATATAAGAAAATCATAATGGAGGGGTGTTTTCCAATGCTACCTCTTACAGCCTATGCACTTTTAAATATTAGTGAAAAGGTTGCACAGAATGAGAGAAGTATTTTTACTTTTCTTGCTAATGACGAAAAAGGAAGTCTAATTAATATAGTAGAAAACGGTAGCGAAGAATTACTGTCTGTTGATGTAGTTTATGACTATTTTCAAAATATGTTTAGGGACAGTATTTCTCTTACTAACATACACAATGAATGGCTTAAGGCAGACTATGCCTTAACTAAGGCTGAATCATTAAATGAAGAAAAAATAATTAAGGCAATGGCTATTCTTCATATGATTAATAGAAATGAGGAAGTTCCGGTTAGAAAGACGGAAATCAGATTGGCAACAGGTTTAAATATGGCTGATTTTGTAAGTAGCCTTGAAAAACTTGAAAGCAAAAATATTGTAACCTACAGAAGCAAGCTTGGGGTTTATGCATTTAAAAATAACGTAGGCGTAAATCTTGATAATCAGATGAACAACATGATTGAAAAGCAGCCTTTAAGCCTTAACTGGCAGGAAGAAATTGCCACAGTGTCAGAACTTGATTATGTACTTCCAAAGAAATACAACCAGGAATATACAATGACAAGATATTTCAAGTACGTATATATGACACCGGAGCAGTTTCTAAATACATCTAAGTCAGAATATTTATTTGAAACATATAAGGCAGACGGTCTGATTATATGTCTTGTTATGCTTAAAGATGGGGATGTTAATCAGATTAAGGAACATTTAAAGGAACTAAATGATAACAGACTTGTTGTAATATATCCTGACAAAATATTTGGCTTTTCAGAGCAGCAGAACATTAGAAAATTAAAAGCTGTGGAAAAATTGCTTAAGGATAAAGATTTTTTAGAAGAAAATAAAGTTCTGCAACAGGAACTTGAAATATATAAGGAAGATTTGATTTTTGAAATAAATGTAGAACTTGAAAAGTCATATTTGCCGGAAAATAACAGATGCAAATATTTTAATACATTAAATGGTGTGACGGAGTTGTGTTTTGAAAACCAGATTAGTTTTAATAGATTTTTAAGTGAAATATGCTTAAGCTACTACGAACATGCACCAAAGATTAACAACGAATTAATTAACAGAAAAAGCGTATCAGCACAGATTAAAAAGGCACGAAATTTAATTATAGATGCCATTTTAAACGAAGAAGAACTTAATAGATTTGAAAAGGGTACAAGCTCGGAGGCAACTATTTTTAGAGCTACTCTTATGCATACGGGAATTTTAAAAGGGGACAGTTCTGAAGAGGAAGGCTGTAGAAGAATTATTGAAGAAATCGATGCTTTTATAGGTCAATGTGCAGGCAAGAAGGTTTCTTTTCAGGTCCTTTATAAAAAATTATTAGGTAAGGATTTTGGCACAAGAAAAGGAGTAATTCCTATTTTTATTGCAAAGGAAATAATTAATCTGCAGGATACGCCGATTATTTATCTTCAGAATAAGGAAGTGGAGATTTCAAGCAGTATTTTAAACAATATTAACGAAAAACCACAGGATTATTATCTTTTTATTGAAAAGGAAAGTATTGAGAAAGAAAAATATCTAAAGGTTTTAGAAGAACTTTTCCTTAGCGAAGAGTTAAGAAAAAAACAGAAGTCAAAAATGCAGCGCTTAAACAACATTGTGGAAAGTATGCAGAGATGGTACAGATCATTGGACCAGTATACTTTAACATTTACAAAACAGCTTTTTGAAGAAAATGAGCAGGGCTATTTGGAAGAAGATGCTTTCGAAAGAATGTGCTCTTTTAGAAAAGTATTTAAGGGCATAGAACTTAACCCAAGAGAAGTTCTTTTTGAAAAAATACCAAAGGCAATATGCCATGACAATAGCGGTGATGCAGTTTTTGAAAATGTTACTTTACAGATAGAAGAAATTAAAAAATATATGGACAACAATCTTGTAAATGCAAAGAAGAAAACAGCAGTTCAGGTTAAGAGCATCTTTGGAGCAAGGGCTGATGAAAGTTTAAGTGCATGTTTAAAGAACTGGTATTCAAAACAAAGTGAAAAGTCAAAGTCACATATTTATGCTGAGAATATTACAGGCTTTATGACGTACATTGAAAAGCTGACTACTAACGATGAGGATGAAATTGTTTCAAGATTGTGCAAAATTATTACAGGAATTTATATCAATGATTGGAAAAACGACTCTTATGAAAGATTTGTCGAAGAGTTAACTTATGTTAAAAACACTATTCAGTCTATTAAGGAAAGTGAACAGTCAACAGAGGGAGAAAATAAGATTTCAATTAAAACAGGGGAAAGTACAATCGAAAGATTCTTTGAACCTGACAGTGACGACAGCACAAGTTATTTCCTTCAGAATGCAATAGAGGATGCACTGGAAGAATTTGGTGATACATTGGAACTTAATCAGAAAGTTTCGGTGTTGGTAAAGGCACTGGAAGAACTGTTGAGTAAATAATTGAATTGATTGAAAAGTAATGGAACAGTAAGATTTGCGAAAGATATTAATAGAAGAGACTTGCCATATGCAAATGGAAGTTACTGATTATAAATGGATTTATTTGAGGGATAAGTTATGGATAAGGAGAATAATAGTAAAACTATATATTTAGATAATGCAGCAACAACTTTTCCAAAGCCGGAGTCTGTTTATACGGAGATGGATTATGTAAACAGAAATCTTGCAGTTAATACGGGAAGAGGCTCTTATAGTCTGGCAAGAAAAGCAACGGAAATAATAGACCGGACAAGAGAGAAAGCTTTGAAACTTGTAAAAGGAAAAGATGTTGCAGACATTGTGCTTACGCCATCAGCCACAATTGCAATGAATGTAATAATTGGTGGTTTGGATTGGAGTGGTGTAGATATTTGCTATGTTTCTCCTTTTGAACATAATGCAGTAATGCGACCATTACATTTGATTAGTGAAAAATATGGTTTTGATTTAATAGAACTCCCATTAAAGAGCGAAACATTAGAAATAGATTTTGAAAAAATGGAATATATGTTTTCCATGAATCCTCCTACGAAAGTTTTTGCAACTCATATAAGCAACGTAACCGGGTATATTTTGCCAGTTAAAGAGATAACTGAAATGGCAAAAAAATATAACAGTCAGGTTATTATTGATGCCTCTCAGTCATTGGGATTATTAGAAATTAACATGAACAACCTAATGGCAGATTTTATAGCTTTTGCAGGACATAAGAACCTATATGGACCATTTGGCACCAGTGGATTTTTCGTAAGAAAAGGGACAAAGATTAATCCATTTATTGCCGGAGGAACGGGAAGTGATTCACTTAACCTAAATATGCCAAAAACAATACCTGCAATGCTGGAACCGGCAAGTCCTAACATAGTTGCCGTAGCAGGAATGGAGGCAGCATTAGATGAAACAATTGGGCGAATAAGTGACTTTGAGGCAAAAGAAAAAGAATTAACAGAATACATTGTAAAAGGACTTGAAAAAATAGAAAACGTAACTACATATCTTCCACTGGAAGATTCACATATAGGAATTGTAGCCTTTAACATTGAAGGCTACAAGGCAGAGGATGTGGGAACAATATTAGACCAGGATTACCACATTGCAGTTAGAACAGGATATCATTGCGCACCGCTTATACATAAACATTTGATGGATATAGAAAAGGGAGGCGTGGTAAGAGCCAGTGTTGGAAGGTACACAACAAGGAATGATATAGAAAAGCTGCTGGAGGCAGTGGAAGAACTAAGTGAGGAAATGTAGATGAGTTTTACAAGGCGAAAATAGCTTTGTTTAAATAACTTAAAGAAAAAGTATTTAGAGAGGTAAAAGTATGGATGAAAAAGTAGAAGCTTTAAGTAACCTAATTGACAAAATAGTTAAAAAGGAAATTTTATTGCCTGATTTTCAAAGGAAATTTATTTGGAAGGAGGAAGAAAAACAGGGGAGATTGATAGCATCTGTATTGGCAAAAATGCCAATAGGAAGTATTTTGCTTTTGGATAGTGATGCGAAAGATTATGCATATAAAATGCTAGGTTGTAGAGAAAGAAAAACGTATAAAGAACTTGAAATGGACGGAAAAATTTTAGCATTACTGGATGGACAGCAGAGAGTCACAGTTTTAACAAATGCATTTTCTAATGTTATTTTTGATATGGCAAAGAAGTCAAGCAACCTTATAAATAGAACAGGATTACAAAGAAGATTTTTTCTACGAATACCTAAATATGAAAGAATGGAAGGTGAGGTTGAAGATTTTTTTCAGGTTAGAAAGTTGCAATTTCCTTTAGAAGATGCAGAAAAAGAAGAACCTAAATTTCTGTCAGATGATATATATGAGGCAATAAAAATAATATCATTTAATGCTAATAGTGATGAATGCTATAACCCATTTAAGGAAAAGGAATCAACAAAATCAGATTTAATTAATTATTGTACATCAGGAAAAGAGTATTTAATACCTTTATTTTGGCTAACAGGGAAGAATACTATGGGATTATCAACTGTTTTAAAACGAATATCAGAAAATATATGTTTGGATATAATTGAAGAGTACGATTCAATTGAAAATGAAAAAAAGAGCATATTTGAGAAGAATATAATATCTGATAAAGTATCGGAAGTTATGCCAAATGAAAGTTTTAAGGAAAAATTAGATGCACAGGCAAGTGAATGGGAAAATAATATAAGATCATATCTTGTATCCTGTTTAAATAATATACAACTACATCAGATAATTGTCGATAATAGCAAACGAGCCAGAGCAATTAATATATATGAAAACTTAAATGAAGGAGGAGTCTCTCTAGGAACATTTGAATTAGTAATGGCAAGATTTGCAAGTGAAAGTGATGAAAATTATTATGATAAAATAGAAAAATATATGAAAAAGAAAAGAAAGTATCCGGAGGCTATTTATAATGAACAATTAAAAAACAATGAAAATGTTAGAGCAAAGTTAACATCAGAAAAATATATAGCCACGATAGATATGGGATGTATCGAAAATAAAAATGGAGAACCTGTTAATACATATATTGACGCATATTTAAATGTTATGTCTCTTTATTCATATGCCGGATTATTTAATCCGGATGATATTAAAAGTGAATTGATTAAAAAGAACAAAATATTAGCAATAAAACCTTGTGACTTAAAAAATAAATGCGAAGATGTATGTGATGCTTTGGATTTAGCACTTTTATTTTTCAAGATGAGATGTGGTGTTAGAAGTATTAAAGATATAAATTATAAGTTAATGTTAGTAGTTGTTTCATATATTTTATCGAACAAAAGTTACAGAGAAGATAGTAGAACGTATGACTATTTAGAAGCATGGTATTGGATAAGTATATTTTCAGGTTATTATAATTCGGATCAAACAGAAAGAACTATTACCAGTATTAAAAAGCTTATTAATACAATTGAAACCAAAAATGCAGAGTGGTTAGCAGAGTTAAAGGAAAAAATGTTTAAAGTGGATTATTATTCAGAAAAGAAATTTTTGTTATTAGAGATGAATAGTGCAGGAATAACACCTAAATCATTTTTTAGGGATGTTGTATGTCAGTATTATTTATCAATGACATACAAAGGTCTTATAGATAAGGAAAAAGAATTAAATCCGTTTATAGATGAAAGTTTACACAAACATCATGTTATACCTTTAGCATCACTAAAATCAGATTCTGAAGAAAGCAAGAAATCAGGAGTTGATTTGAGAAAGGATGATAGTTATTTTCTAAATTCTCCATTTAATTTCATTTACATAACAGATGAAGAAAATAGAGATATTTTAAATGACAAATTAAGTGATTATGTAAAGAGAATAGATGATGATGCAACAAAATCAATACTTGGTTTAGATGGTAAAATATGTGTAGATAATGAACAGGAGTGCAGGGAAGTATTAAAAGACAGAAGTAATCGTTTTATAGGTAGAGTAAATGAACGCTTGGCTAAATTGTTGTAACAATGTTGGAAATATATACAATAGAGTATTGTATATAGGGAAGTTTCTAAACAAGTGGTTTGTGCAGTACAGTAGAACATAATTAAAAGGCATTTCATTTCGGATACGGTTGTATTTGAAAAGAAGTGCCTTTTATGATTAAAGATAATATTATGTTAAATAACAAATTATATAAATTTATTGTTGCAAACTTCCATAATATATGTATAATTATAAATACAATTAAAAAGTGATATAAGATATTTAGCTTTTTAATTTGCCGGCTTTATATATGTCTTGAGATAATACGGTTCCGGAATAAATTAAAGGAGAGTTTATGGAAGGAAACAAAAAACACAAAGACAGAGTATTCAGAAAACTATTTGGATATGAAAAGTACAAAGGTAACTTATTGGAATTATATAATGCATTAAATGACAGCAATTATACAAATCCGGATGATTTGGAAATAAATACATTGGACGATGTGTTTTATATGAACATGAAAAATGACGTGTCATGCATTATAGACTGGAACATGGTTATTTATGAGCATCAAAGTACATGGAGCTATAATATGCCGCTAAGAGGCTACAGGTATTCGGCAGAACTTTATAATGACTACATAGTGAGAAACAATTTGGATGTTTTTCGTCGAAAATTAATTAAAATACCTACACCTCAATATTATGTTTTTTACAACGGCAATGAAAAAAGACCTGACAGGGAAGTGCTGAAACTGTCAGACGCATTTATGGTTCCGTGCAAGGACGGAGAATTCGAGTGGACTGCAACAGTGCTAAACATAAATGCAGGACATAACGAAGAATTAATGTCCAAGTGTTCAATTTTAAGAGAATATGCTATTATGGTAAGTAAGATAAAGGAATTCCTGGCAGAGTCATTAGAATTGAAAGATGCAATAAAAAAAGCCATTGATTATTGTTTGGACAATAATGTATTAAAGGAATTTCTACAGGATCATAGATCGGAGGTAGAAGACATGCTTTGGAGAGAATACAACGAAGAAGAAACAATGGCTCATTGGAAAGAAGATTTCTATGAGGAAGGGGAACAACACGGACTAGAAGTTGGAAGAGCGAATGGAGAAAAAATAAAACAGCTTGTGTGCAAGAAGTTAGTAAAAAATAAATCCATTGAAGAGATTGCTGATGATTTGGAAGAAGATGTATCAACTATTGAGAAAATTTGCAATGTTGCAAGTAAATTCGCACCTGAGTATGATGTTGATTCTATAATGGAAGCCTTGGAAAAAGAATAGCAAAAAAGTACAAGTCCTTAATTCACAAACATAAGCGTTGCGGATTGAGGACTTTTTGCATAACATAAAAAATAAAGATAAATAATAAGACAAAATATAAACGATTTGTTGAAAAATAACATTGAGTTCTATTGATGGAGTTGATAGACTTGTACTAGGTGCCGCCAAGAAACGGTAGACGGTTAGTCCTTCAACAGAGGGACTGAACCCTCTGATTACATAGAAATCTTCTAAAGAGGAAATCTGGGAAAGGAGGGCTTGACTTTATGAGCGATTTTGAGATCCTTTCAATTGTATTTAAGAAAATAAGCTAACAATACAGACAAATTTCAATAGCGCAAGCCGAGCCATTCATAGCCCTACAGGCTATTTCATAGAGGGCTGTCGCCCTATAAATATAAATTAAAAAAACTACGAAAAAGAATACAAGTACTCTTTTTCGCAGTCTTTTAATTTATATTTGCTTGATTTGTAGCTATAATTACGAGCAACCTCCAGCTCGAATCCGCTTTGCTATTTCTCGCTGGAGATTGTCACAACGTTACTTATAAGCCGAGCCATTCATAGCCCTGCGGGCTATTTCATGGAGGGCTGTCGCCCAATAAGTATAAAATAAAAAGTAGTTGCCTGAGTATGTAAACATCCTCATTCAACTACTTTTATTTTACACTTACTCGGCTTGTAGCTTAACCAAAGTATCTCTTTAATAATCCTTCGAATGCTTTGCCGTGTCTTGCTTCGTCTCTTGCCATTTCATGTACTGTGTCATGGATTGCATCAAGGTTTGCAGCTTTTGCTCTCTTTGCAAGGTCGAATTTTCCTGCTGTAGCGCCGTTTTCTGCTTCAACTCTCATTTCTAAGTTTTTCTTTGTGCTGTCTGTTACAACTTCACCAAGTAATTCTGCAAATTTTGCAGCATGTTCAGCTTCTTCAAAAGCAGCCTTTTCCCAGTACAGACCGATTTCAGGATAGCCTTCTCTGTGTGCAACTCTTGCCATTGCAAGATACATTCCAACTTCTGTACACTCACCGCTGAAGTTAGCACGAAGTCCGTCAATGATTTCCTGATCGGTAACAGCCTTAGCTGATCCTACCTCATGCTCACAAGCAAATACGAGTTTGTCGTCATTTTCCTTAACGATAAACTTAGAACCGGGAACGCCACACTGCGGGCACTTCTCCGGGGGTTCATTTCCCTCGTGAACATAGCCGCAAACGGGACATACATATTTTTTCATATCAATTACCTCCATAATAATTTATCAAATACCGCATAATAGGCGGCATTATACACTGTGTTTTACTCTGTCGTGCTCCTCGGCACGCTTTCCATTATTGAAACGATCGAGAGTTCCCACAAGATAACCTGTGATCCTTCTGATACGCTCAAAAGGCACATCTGAGAATTCATATTTAAGATCAACAAATTCCCCGTCAATTTTGACAGTCATTCCGGAAATAACCCGGTCGCTGTACTTGTTCTTTCCATAATCTATGTAAGCATTGATCTCATCCTGTGAGAGTTCTCCGCCTATAACGTTTATCTGCATAAAAAACCTCGCTTTCCAATCAAAGTATTGACTTTGATCTGAAAATATTGTATCATAAAATCATAAACTTGTCTGTTGCAATTGCAACAAAGGAGGACTTTTTATGTTATCACCAGATAACATTCTTTTCAAAGGCATCGATCAGGACGACTGCCTCAGAATGATAAAATGCTTTAACGCCGATTTCCGGAAATACAAGGCAGGCAGCTGCATATCCGCACTCGAAAAATGCAGTGACCGTCTTGGAATAGTCATTTCCGGAAGCGTAGTTATTGTTCGATATGACATCAACGGCGTGCGGACTATCATAGAATCTGTAGAAAAAGGCGGCATATTCGGCACTTTTTTCACCTACAGCATCATGCATCGCAGCAATGCTGAAATCATCAGTGAGACTGACTGCGAGATAATGTTCGTCCATCGCAGTGAAATCACAAAACGATGTGAAAATGCCTGCCAATGCCA
>OJNQ01002279.1_pt1 | contig 12516 bp, 18 predicted proteins | sample 1597621 | NCBI WGS metagenome assembly OJNQ01 (sample SAMEA2452137, study PRJEB22498) | human gut metagenome | reverse complement strand
ATCCGCGCTCAGAAAGAATCTGCATAAGCAGACTCTCTCTATATAAATAATATAAAAATAAAATGAAATTAATGTTTTAAATTTGGAGGAATATAAAAATGACTAAAGAAGAAATTATGCAAGCCATTGAAGAAATGACTGTTCTTGAATTATCCGAACTTGTAAAAGCTATGGAAGAAAAATTTGGTGTTAGCGCTGCTGCTCCTGTAGCTGTAGCTGCTGCTCCTGCAGCTGGTGCTGCTGCTGCTGAAGAAAAAACTGAATTCGATGTAATTCTTGCTTCCGCTGGCGACAAAAAAATCAACGTAATCAAAGTTGTTCGTGAAGTAACTGGCCTTGGCTTAAAAGAAGCTAAAGCTTTAGTTGACGGTGCTCCTGCTCCTGTTAAAGAAGGCGCTTCCAAAGAAGACGCTGAAGCTTTAAAAGCTAAATTAGAAGAAGCTGGCGCAACTGTAGAACTTAAATAATTTTATTTAGGTAAAAATAATAGCCGTAGACCTTTATTTATAAGGGTTTACGGCTTTTTATTTTATATCAAGCGTACTAAAAACGTACTATAATATTTATTTTTATAAATTTTGATGTATTTTTTGTAGCTGTTCAGCTAATTCATTTTGTTTATTAGGGTACAAATGAGAATAAATCTTAAGTGTAGTGTCAACTTTTTCATGTCCTAGACGTTCGGCAATCATTAATGGCGAATATCCATGCTCAATCAATAATGAAGCGTGAGAGTGTCTAAAATCGTGTATTCGTATTTGATGCAGGTTAGCCAACTCTACATATTTTTTTAATCGTCTGAATAACAATGTAGGTGTAATCTCAAATAGTATATCCTTATCATCTATGAAATCTTTATCAATATAATCTTTGACTATCTTTGTTAAAAATGGCGGTAGTACGATAGTCCGAATACTTTTCTCGGTTTTTGGTGTGGTAATTACTGGTTTAGAATTTTTGATGTAAACTAAATTTCTAGTGATGTATAAAAGGTTGTTTTCAAAATCAAAATCACAAGGGCGAAGGGCTAACAGCTCGCCACGTCTTATACCAGTCCAAAATAGAACTTCAAATACGGTATAAAGTATATCGTCATCTACAACTTTTATAAATTGTTTAAATTCGTCTAGTGTGAAGAAATTCAATTCACGTCTTTTACTACTGCCAATACTATCACATAGTTTCACAGGGTTTTTATTAAGGCTATAGTATTTCATAGCAAAATTAAAAATGGCTGATAGTTGAGTATTAATACTTTTTAAATACTGGTCTGATTTATCTTGATTTTGGTCCTTAACTACAGATTGCCATTGTCTTATATTGGCGGGTGTGATTTTGTTTATAGGTATATCCTTAAAGTAAGATGTGATGTACTTATCTAAAATCACAGTCTTGGTATAATATGTTGACGGCTTGATATTATTTTTGCAGTCATCTAAGTATATAGCTACTAGCGAGCTAAATTTCATGTCGCAAGTTCCCGCCATACGTTCGAGAAATTCACGCTCAAAGGCTTGGGCTTCTCGTTTAGTTGTAAAGCCTTCTTTCTTCTTTTTCTTGCGTGTACCAGTCCAATCGGTATAATAAAAAGTCGTGAACCATGTTCCACGTTGTTCGTTTTTGTAAACAGGCATAAAAAAACATTCCTTTCAAGCTAAAAAATCGTATACTTAATAAGCCTACCATTTACCAACTTTAAAAAGAATGATATAATTTAGTTGCTAATGGAAGAATATCATTCATTTAAAATTGGAATGGTAAGAAGTAGCCCTTTGTTATGTTGACAGCATAGCAAGGGGTTATTTTTTTGTCTAATTTTGTGTTAGATTTTTTTTACATAATCTTGTAGCCATTGTGTTAGTTCTTCACAACTCATTTAAAATATTTATAATTTGTTTTTCTGTATTCATTTATTTGCTAAATCCTTATATAATTGGTCATTAATTTTCATAAAATAAGCTGAAGCTTCTTTCATTTTTTTGGCTAGTTCAGGACTATTTTTACTTGTGATAATTTTAATCTTAGCATCTGGTACTGCTTTGTTTGTAATATTTTCCATATAAACTCACCTCAATTCAATAATTTAATTTGCTTTACGCTGATGAAACGCTATAACAAAATATTTTGTATTATTACCGCCATGAGTTTTTATATTGTGGCGGTTTTAGTTTAACTGGTCGAATTCGACTAGTTTAAAAGGGTAAACTTAATAAACCGCCAATACTTTATCAAATCATGACAAAATATGAGCCGTTTTAAGCCGTTTTCTTTTATTGGTGCTTATGATTGTACCTGTGGTTATATTATGACCTTCACAGTTTGACATACTCCCCATGCCTAAAGGCAGGGAATTCTTGGATACAAACGATATTTGCCTACTAAAATAGCAGGTCTTACTATATCTCTCCAAAGAAGGTTGATGCCCCAACCTTGTTTTTTAGCTAGCTTATATCCCCATAAATAAATTTAGGGGCTTTACGCTCGCATTTGGTAATACCATAATCAATAATTCAAATTCAAAATATCGCCCCAATATCTTTATTGGTGGCGGTTTTTTTTATTTGGTTGTTTAGGTATTCATAAAATCAAATACATATTTTAATAATCAATTGCCCGAGCAAAGCAATCAATTATTTGATGCATAAATAGGTACTTGCCCGATGTATCTATTTATTATTTTGATGATAATTCTCGTATTACTTTTGATAAAAGTTCAGGATATACATATTGAAATAATGCTAATTGTGCTTCTCTATAAAGTAATAATTCTTTATCATTTAAAGACTTATTATCTTGTTCTAGTTCATCTATTAATTGCTCAATGTATTTGCTTAAAGCCAAATAAATAGCATTTTTCTTTTTTAAATTTTTATCTATTTCAGATTTTTCATCAATACTATTAAACTCATTTATGATTTCTTGTTTAGACAATGGAATATCATTTATCTGTTTATCATTAATACAAAAATTAAAATGTATATCATTTTTATCAATGGAGATAAATTCTATTTTTATCTTTTCTAATCCTGACAAAACACCTTTTAAGAAACCATGTGATTTTAATACATCTTTAATTTTCAATTCTAATTTATAATCTTCATTTTTACCTAAAATATTTTTTGTTCGTCCTAGCAAATCATCGGTAGATACCTGAAGCAAATCGGCTATTTTAACTAACATTTCGTACTTAGGCTCTCGTCCTCTTATTTCATATCCAGCGTAAGTATTAGCAGATATTCCGAGTAATTCAGCTATTTTTTTTGTCGAATATCCAACTTTTTCTCTATAATACCTTAAATTTTCATGAAAACTCAAAAGAACAACTCCTTTCAATTAACATTATATAGTTCATTTTGTAAAAAATCAATAAAAATAAATTTATTTTGTTCAAACATATTGAAAAACTTTAAAATAATTGTTAGTATATTATTGAACAAATTAAAAACACAATCTCATAATTTTGTTCAAAACGAAAGGAGAAATTATAATGTTAAAGCTTAATAAAAAAAATTTTGATAATGCTATGGCTAAAAATTTATTTAAGTCTACAGACCTTGCTAAAAAAGCTGGCTTATCTGATGCTACTATTTGCGATATTATAAAAAATCACGCTTTTAGAAGTCATGTTACATTAGGCAAAGTAGCTCAGGCTTTAAATATTGAACCAATAGAATTATTAAAAGATGATGAAGACTAACCGCCAGAAAACAAAAAACACTTAACGGCAAATAGCTATTAAGTGTAAGAAAGGAGCTAAGAATATATGACTAGTTTAACTTTAGTTAATAAATCTCATTTTGGGAAAATAATTTGTGATGTCTATTATGATAAGCAAGGAAATATATTGATGACTCGTGAACAAATAGGCAAAGCATTAGGTTATAAAAATCCCAATGATGCAATCAGATTTATACATGATAGAAATAAGGAACGACTAGATAAATTTTCAGTATCGTTCAAACTGAACGGAACTGATGGCAAAAAATATAATACAATTCTATATACTCGCCGTGGTGTTTATGAAATATGTCGATTTAGTAAGCAACCAAAAGCTAACGCTTTTTATGATTGGGTTTACGACTTATTAGAAGGCTTAGCCAGTGGTCAAATAAAAATAGAATTAGAAAAGACAACTAAACAATGGCAAGAATTAAGAGATTTAAGCAAGGTAAAAGCTAGATTTCTTAATAACACCATAAAAGAGTTTATAGAGTATGCAGAAGCTCAAGGCAGTAAACACGCCCAAAAATATTACACAATATTTAATAAGCTTATAAACTCGATAACCGCCACATATGACCGAAATAATACAGACATGGAACATTTAAACAACATTCTATTTATTATCAGCATGGCGGATAAATGTATTCATGAAGGTATAGCAAAGCATAGACCATATAAAGAAATATACACTACTTGCCGAGATAGATTAAAAACAATGCAATTATGGTCTACGCTATCAATTGCCAGTTAAAAAACAAAGGAGTTATGACATGATGGATTCTGTTGAAAATAACAATATAGATTTTATAGAAAATACAAGTAATCTAATTGAGGTAAAAGACAAATTAAAAGCAATAGGAATAATCCTAAACGAAATTGATTTAAGCCGTATTGAAAATGAAGAATGTGCCATGGTTAGAGAATTTCTAAGTATGGAAATAATAAACTGTAGCGATATCGTAGATGAAACAATAGATAATCTTTATATAAAAAATTTAGAAAATAAAAAAAGCCCCTGCATAAAACAGGAGCAATAAAAAATAAAAAAGCAAATAAATTTTATCATGAAAGGGCTGAATTTAAAATATGGAAACTGTAAAAAGTCGATTTATAACCGCCAAAGAGATTGCTGAAGACTGCAATATATCTATATCCAAAGCTTATGAACTCATTCGAGAAATGAATAAGGAAGTAGAAGCAATGGGCAAAATTACACTAAAAGGCAAGATAAACCGCCATTTCTACGAGAAAAAAATAAATCCTACTGATTGATATAGCATAAAAAAATAGCCCCGTTATTGGGGCTATAAATTTATTCTGTAGTGCTGATGAAACGCTACAACAAAACAAGGAGATGACACAATGAACAATAATACATCAATACCGCCAATCTATGAAAATTTTACACAGTCAAACAATGGAGAAATTCCACAGTTTGACTATATAAAAATATATCATTCATTCTTGAAATTGAAATTGAAAGCAAATGAATTAATATTGTTTTCTCTATTATATCAGGAATGCGAAGCAGATGCAGTATATAAAAAAGGTTTAAATTATCTTTGTAAACGGACCAATACAACTAAGCATACAGTTTTGCGTTGTTTAAGTGTTCTCATTGATAGAAATTTGATTACAAAGAAGCAAGGCACGAACAGAAATCCTAGCGAATACCATATAAATTATCAAGTTTTACAGCAATATATAGACCAGTAGAAAGGGGGCGATATTATGGCGGGAGGTGGCAAAATTGAAAATATTGTATCTGATGACAAATATATAATTATTTACGACTGGATACATCAATATTTAAAGTTAAACGGCAACGAAGCGGAAGCATTCGCCTTGATATATAGTTTTCATCAAAAAGAAGGATTTTTTGGCGGTAGTGCTAGATATATTTCTGAACGCTTGTACATTGATTTATCAACAGCTAAAAGATTATTAAATAAGCTAGAGAAATATAAATATATAATAAAAGAAAAAGGGAATTATAAAACTCGTAGTAAGTATTTTATAAATACTAACCATGTTTATTCATTAGTTCCGTTTTTAGACAAAGGGCAAAATGCCACTAGTGAAAATATAACACTAGGGGCGAAATGCTACGAGGGTAGGGGCAAAATGCCACCCAAGTAATAAATATAGTAATAAAGATAGTAATAATATATATGCTCATTCAGAAAATGAGCAGGTATATAATCATGAAGATGATAAACAAAAAGAAAATGATAGCCTATCTTCTAATACCATAAAGCAGGATACTAAGAATAAGGCTATCAAAAAACAGAATAAAGAACTAAATGAGTTGCAGGAAAAACAGTTTGATAAGTTTTGGCAAGCGTACCCTAGAAAGGTAAGCAAGAAACAAGCTCAAAAGTCATGGAAAAAAATTAATCCGTCTTTAGAGTTATTCGAGAAAATACTCAAGGCTTTAGAAATGGTCAAACAAACTGAACAATGGGAAAAAGACAATGGAAAATTTATTCCTTATCCTGCAACGTGGTTAAATCAAGAGCGGTGGACTGATGAAATAAAGATGATGCAGGATATTAAACCAGTGATTGAACCAAAATTAAAAATAAAACCAGTTTGTGAAAATATGTTGGAGAATGATTTTTAAAAAATGGCAGACGTTTTATAAATTGAAATATGTCTGACAGCTCGAGATTGAGCCACTATAAATATTTTATCATGTTTTTGATTAATGATATATGTATTAGATAAAAAACGTTTAAAAACGATTTTAAAAAGTGATGATAAAAATAAAGGTCGTGAAAAATTTGAATGATAAAATACCAATTAATATTGAAGCAGAACAAGCCGTATTAGGTGCAATTTTAATATCAAAAGATACATCAATGGCGATTGATGAAATAAATCTAAAAATAGATGATTTCTACAGACCTAGTCATAAGATTATTTATAAAGCAATGTTAATGTTATTTAAAGCCAATAAGCCTATAGATAATTTAACGGTTATTGAATATCTAAATAAAACGAATGAACTCGAAAAAGCTGGCGGGATTGCATGCATAACAAGCTTAGTAAACTGTGTACCTTCAGCAAGCAATATAAAATATTATGCTGATATGGTAAAAGATACCGCCATAAGAAGGAAGTATATTCAAGCGGGTGAGCAGATAAAAAACATAGCTTATAATGCTGAAGATATAGACAGTACAATAAGTGAAGCAGAGAAATTAATATTTGATATTTCAAAAGAAAATATCTATAAGGGCGATATTATTGAACCTACTGATTTAATGATTGAATGTATGCAAGAAATAGAATATCAATATGAACATAATCAAAATGGTGTATCGGGTATTGATACAGGCTATACAGATTTAAATAAAATTACTGGCGGTTTTCAAAACAGTGATTTTATTATCATAGGTGCAAGACCAGCAATGGGAAAAACAGCACTTGCTTTAAGTATGGCTAGTAAGATAACAAAGAAAAATATACCTGTGGCGGTATTTTCTTTGGAAATGTCAAAAGCTCAACTCGGTAAAAGGTTAATTAGTGGGACAAGTTGCGTTAATTCGCAAAAAATATCTACTGGTCGATTAGAGGACAGCGAATGGCAAAGAATTATCAAGGCTAGTGATATATTATCAAAAAGACCGCTTTATATTGAAGATAGTGCAGAAATTAATATTTTACAGTTACGAAGTAAAGCAAGACAATTAAAAAGACAAAAGGGTATAAAGCTCATCATCATAGATTATTTACAACTTTTGGCATCAGAACGAAAAAGAGATAATAAGGTTCAAGAAGTGTCTGATATATCAAGACAATTAAAGATTTTAGCCAAAGAGTTAAATATTCCAGTGATTGCACTAGCTCAATTAAGCCGAAGCGTAGAAGCTAGACAAGATAAAAGACCTATGTTATCAGACTTAAGAGAGTCAGGCTCGATTGAACAAGATGCTGATATTGTCATGTTCTTATACCGTGATGAATATTACAAGACTGATACAAATAATAAAAATTTAGCTGAATTGATGATAGCTAAACATAGAAACGGCTCAACAGGTACAGTGAATTTATATTATCATTCTGATTATTGTACTTTTGATAATTGTATTGTGGAATGATATTATAAGTAGTGGTATAATTAAGCATAAATGAAATATCCTGCTTGACCAAAAGAAGAAATAGTTCCTATTATTAGGGGCTATTTTTTATTGCTTTAATTTAACTGGAGCATCAATAAGTGTAAAAAAGTGTGTAAATATTGATTGATTTCATAAGAATAAACTTCATTCATGATGATGAAATATATACTCATAGTTATAAGAAATTTATTAGTTGCCAAACAAAGAATAATAAAAATCCCCCAATTTTTTATATATAGAGGATATGCAAAACAAATATATAAATATGATATTAACTAATATATATTTATATAGCATTTTATCAAAATTAAGAATAAAAATAATCATCAACCCTTTAGTAATAAGTTTTATAACCATATTGATATAGGTACTAAATTTGTGCATTTTTGATAGCTAAAATAGTCTGTTTAAGCAATTATCAATATAAAGATTTTTATTTCAAAAAACAGTAATTTTATAAAATGGTCATGAGGAATATTATAAAAATAGCTAATTTTATAAAATGATGTTGAGATAAAAAGAGGTTGCATATTTTATGCTGACCTCTTTTTTTAGATGTACAAAAATGTTTAACTGCAAATAATGACCGCCATATAATTAATCTAGGTATCAAAAAAAGTTAACCAGTCCAAAGTTGGACTCGCTAATAAAAAACGTCTGTACAAGGTTGATTGATAAAATGCTATGATGAACATTTTTGTTCACCGTGTTAGTTTTGTGATATACTAAAATTGTAAATTATATGATGCACTTCATAGATATATGTATTGGCTGTTCATCAGCGTGAAGTGGTTTTATAACTATCGTTTTCTAACGTACTAAAAACGTACTATAAAAATAGGTAAACAAAAAAATCTAAATTGAATTATATAAAATGGTGTATATTATATAGGAAACAAAAACATATAAAATGTGGAAAAATAGCTATAGTATAGAACTTAAATAATTTTATTTTAAGTAAAGTTGATAAGCTATTAAAGGACACTGGATATTATCCGGTGTCCTTTTTGTGCTTTTTACGACAATATTAGGTGGAAAATAAAATCTTTCTATCAAAAACAAGTGTCTAATGTAAAAGGTATGTAAATAAAAATATTTTCTTAAAATTTAATAAATTAGAAAGTGAGATGCCATGAAGCCTTTATTTATAAGGGCTTTTATGGCTTTTATATTTTTATATGATACGCCAGGAGCCGTGTTAATAAAAATACTTGTAAAATATGTGTTGACAATGCTTTTTAATGATGATAATATTAATGAGTGCCTGAAATCTGTCAGTTAGTATTTAGGAGTGATAAAATGACAGTTACACTGAAAAATGCTAAACGCGTTATTGGCATAAAACAAGTTACTAAAGCGGTGAAAAACGATTTAGCGAAATGTGTTTACATAGCAGATGACGCAGATGATAGAGTTTTAAGCCCTTTAAAAGAGCTTTGTATGACTAAAAATGTAGAAATGATTTTTGGAAATACAATGGCTGAACTAGGTAAATCCTGTAACATTGAAGTAGGAGCTGCTGCGGTAGCATTACTTTAAGGGATACCGTTAACTAAGCTGAAAATCTCACAGCAAGTGAGATTTCTTAATCTAAAATATCCGAAACAAGGATAGGGCTTTGAAGCCTTTGGAAATTTGAGGAAGGAGGTGCATGTATGCCTACAATAAATCAGTTGATTCGTAAAAGCAGACAGAGCATGCAGGAAAAATCTACAGCACCGGCATTAAAAAATTGCCCGCAGAAACGTGGTGTTTGCACAAGAGTATATACTACTACTCCTAAAAAACCAAACTCCGCATTGCGTAAAGTTGCCCGTGTTCGTTTAACGAATAGTATTGAAGTAACAGCTTATATCCCTGGTATTGGTCACAATCTTCAGGAACATAGTGTTGTTTTAATTAGAGGCGGTCGTGTAAAAGACTTACCAGGTGTGCGTTATCACATCATTCGTGGTTCTTTGGATACTGCAGGTGTTCAAAACCGTGAACAAGGAAGATCTAAATACGGTGCAAAACGTCCTAAGAAAAAATAATTACTTAAAACATTGAAGACTATGACAAGGAGGGGTAGTAATGCCAAGAAAAGGTTCCGTACCTAAAAGAGATGTATTACCAGATCCGGTGTACAAATCCAAGGTTGTAACTAAATTCATAAATAAAGTTATGCTTTCCGGTAAAAAAGGTGTTGCTGAGAAAGTTGTATATGATGCATTTGACATTATAAAAGAAAAAACTGGTAAAGACCCAATGGAAGTTTTTGAAACTGCATTGAAAAATGTTATGCCAGTATTAGAAGTTCGTGCTCGCCGTGTTGGTGGTGCTAACTACCAAGTTCCTGTAGAAGTTCGTCAGGATCGTCGTATGACACTTGGTATTCGTTGGATTGTTAACTATGCTAGACTTCGTGGTGAAAAAACTATGAACGAACGTCTTTCCGGCGAATTAATGGATGCTGCTAATAACACAGGTGCAGCAATTAAGAAAAAAGAAGATACTCATAAAATGGCTGAAGCTAATAAAGCATTTGCTCATTATCGTTGGTAATTTTAAAGTATCTTTTGTATAATATAAGGAGCGATGAGTAAGTGGCAAGAGCGTTTTCACTCGAAAAAACTCGTAACATTGGTATTATAGCACATATTGATGCTGGTAAAACCACTACTACAGAGCGTATTCTGTTCTACACAGGTATACTTCATAAAATGGGTGAAGTTCATGAAGGTGGAGCAACAATGGACTGGATGGCACAGGAAAAAGAAAGAGGTATTACAATTACTTCTGCTGCTACAACTTGCCATTGGAAAAACCATCGTATTAACATCATTGATACACCAGGCCACGTGGATTTCACAGTTGAAGTAGAACGCTCTCTTAAAGTACTTGATGGTGCTGTTACTGTATTATCCGCAAAAAGCGGTGTTGAACCTCAATCTGAAACAGTTTGGCGTCAAGCTGAAAGATATCATGTACCTCGTATGGTATACGTTAACAAAATGGATATCATCGGTGCTGACTTCTATAATGTTCTCAAAATGATGGTTGAACGTCTTAACGCACATCCAGTTGCTATTCAGATTCCAATCGGATCTGAAGATACTTTCCAAGGTCTTATTGACTTAATTAAAATGAAAGCTGTAATCTACGAAGAAGATTATACAAAAGAACCTGAATCCGTAGAAATTCCAGCTGAATATAAAGAAAAAGCTGAAGAATATCGTCAGAAAATGCTTGATTCTGTTGCAGAAACAGATGATGAATTAATGATGAAATATCTTGAAGGTGAAGAACTCACTGAAGAAGAAATCAAAGCTGCAATTCGTAAAGCTACAATCGCTTGCGAAATTACTCCAGTAGTTTGCGGTTCTTCTTACAAAGATAAAGGTATTCAGCCTATGCTTGATGCTGTTGTTGACTATATGCCAGCTCCAGTTGATATTCCAGCAATTAAAGGTATAAATCCTGATACAAATGAAGAAGACAAACGCGAATCTAGCGACGAAGAACCATTCGCAGCGTTAGCATTCAAAATTATGGCTGACCCATTTGTTGGTAAACTCGCATTCTTCCGTGTTTACTCCGGTACATTAAATGCTGGTTCTTATGTATTTAACTCTACAAAAGGCAAAAAAGAACGTATCGGACGTATTTTACAGATGCATGCAAACAACCGTAAAGAAATTGAAGTTGTTTACAGCGGTGATATCGCTGCTGCTGTAGGTCTTAAAGATACTACAACAGGTGATACACTTTGCGATGAAAATCATCCAATCATTCTTGAATCTATGGAATTCCCAGATCCAGTTATTTCCGTAGCTGTAGAACCAAAAACTAAAGCTGACCAGGAAAAAATGGGTATTGCTCTCCAGAAATTAGCAGAAGAAGATCCTACATTCCGTGTAAGAACTGATGCTGAAACTGGACAGACAATTATCTCTGGTATGGGTGAATTACATCTCGATATTATCGTAGACCGTATGAGCCGCGAATTTAAAGTAGATTGTAAAGTAGGTAAACCACAGGTTGCTTACCGTGAAACAATCCGCAAAACAGTTAAATCTGAAGGTAAATTCGTTCGTCAGTCCGGTGGTAAAGGTCAGTATGGTCATTGCTGGATTGAACTCATTCCACAAGATCCAGGTGAAGGTTTCTCCTTCGAAAGCAAAATCGTTGGTGGTGCTATTCCTAAAGAATACATCGGACCAATCGAAAATGGTATCAAAGAAGCTATGGAAAACGGTGTTGTTGCTGGTTATCCAATGGTTGATATCAAAGCTATCGTTTATGATGGTTCTTATCATGAAGTTGACTCCTCAGAAATGGCCTTCAAAGTTGCAGGTTCTATGGCATTCAAAGCTGGTGCTTTAAAAGCAAATCCAGTATTATTAGAACCATATGTAAAAGTTGAAGTTACTGTTCCTGAAGAATACATGGGCGATGTAATTGGTGACTTAAACTCCCGTCGTGGTCGTATCGAAGGTATGGAAGATATCGGTGGTGGTAAGATGGTTAAAGCATATGTACCACTTTCTGAAATGTTCGGTTATTCTACAGACCTGCGTTCAAGAACACAGGGCCGTGGTAACTACTCCATGTTCTTCGAGAAATACGAACCAGTTCCGAAGTCAATTCAGGAAAAGGTATTAAACAACAAAGATAAATAAATTATCCT
>OJNQ01002242.1_pt1 | contig 12688 bp, 9 predicted proteins | sample 1597621 | NCBI WGS metagenome assembly OJNQ01 (sample SAMEA2452137, study PRJEB22498) | human gut metagenome | reverse complement strand
TTCCAATCAATGATTTTTTTCAGTGTGAATGTTACAAAAATGCTTGACCATCTCATCTGCTGGATGAGGCTCAGTTTGTGGATGCGGACACACCGCCGAAACTGGATCTGCGTATGGAAGAACTGGCAAAAAAGAAGCCGGATCATCCGGCGGTAAAAGCCTATCAGCGATACCGGGGAGGTCCGGATGAAACGATCCGTTCCGTCATTATGACGGTAAATGCCCGTATGCAGCCTTTTGATAATGAGGAATTGTTGGAAATCTTTTCATCCAATGACATTCCGTTGGATGAGTTTGGAGTAGGAATTGACGGAGACAAGAAAACAAAAAGCAATTTGTTTATCATTATCCCGGATGACGATGATACCTTTAACTTTGTGCCGGGCATGGTTTACACGCTGCTCTTTCAGGAGTTGTACCGTCAGGCAAGATTCTTTGGCGGAAAGCTGCCGATGGATGTCGGTTTCTGGCTGGATGAAATGGCAAATATCAAGATGCCGAACAACTTTGATAAGATTCTTGCAACCTGCCGAAGCCGAGGTGTGTATTGCGTGCCGATTTTACAGTCATTGGCACAGCTAAAAACACTTTTTGCGGATGGTGCATGGGAGGGAATCGTGGGAAACTGCGATACTTTTATCTATCTTGGCGGAAATGAGGCAAGTACCTACGAGTATGTGTCAAAGTTGCTTGGCAAGTGGACGATTGATAAACGAACCAGTGGAGAAAGCAAAGGTTCCAGCGGTTCATACAGTCAGAACTATGATGTGCTTGGCAGAGAGTTGATGTTAGAGTATGAGCTGCGTCTTTTACCGGATGATGAATGTATTATCTTTGTGCGTGGGGAAAATCCGATCCGTGATAAAAAGTGGTTTCCGTGGGAGTATGAACAATACTTAGAAGCAAGAAAGTGTGGCATTTTTAATCCCAAAGAGCAGCAAGAAAAACATCAAAAGCCGATGGAAGAGTGCGATTTTCTCGGCGAAGAATCCCTAAATTAGCTGAAACTGCAGAAGGACAAAAATGAAAATATCCGGCTGTATGAACTGGATGCTTTTCCGTTTATGATGATGGATCTGGATGAGATGGAAAAAAAGATTCATTCTACTCCGAACGATAAAAAGGGAAAGGCAGGAGAGCCGACCATCACCGCAGGTATGATACAGTCAGCTCTTCATACGGAAAAAGAACGGGAGGAAGCGGAACGGAAAGCGTGGTTTGTAGAAAACTTTGATTCGCTGACGCTTCTTGACATTTATGCTTCCGAGTGGATCGGTGAGATACGAAGAAATGTGATAAGGGATCTGCTGCAGGCACAGGCTCCGGAAGAAGTGATAAAGTCAATCATCCGCCCGGAGATAGAGGAAGGACAGGTGCTGCAGAAAAAGGCGATGTGGATGGAGATGGAGGGATGTGGGGGATAGGGTGAAGTGAGAAAGTGTGGGGGAGATTTTGAGAATATGGCGGATAATAGAAAAATAGGGAATAAAAAATATTTGTTGTAACTTAGTTTGTGTGATGATATACTTTAAGAGAGACAATATCATAGGAAAATAAATCTAAATAATAGAATGGAGATATAATTAATGAAAGGACACCCAAAGCAACCACTTATTTCTTTTGAAAATAGTGAAAAGTTAGTATCCTCGGAAGAAGTTAAGGGAAGAGTGGAAGATGTAGCGAAACAAACAGGAGATAAGATTAAAAAAGGACTTGAAAATCCGACAGCATCTACTGGAACACCTATTGATAGTTTGAGTGGTGGGGCAAAGTTTATGGCACAGTTATCAAATATAGGTGGAGGTTCAAAGGCGACTGGTGGTGGGGGAATACAAGATGGATTTAACACAGTTAATACAAATACTGAGGCAAACACAGTATTAAAAGTGTTGGATGGTGAAAATTATATTCAAGAATCTGAAGATGTGAATAAATAGAGCGTGTATATATTATATTTAGATAAAGAGCGATAGAATCCACTCGTTTCATCGCTCTTTTTTCCAAAATCATCCCGAAGGGAGTAAAAGCCCTATGCTAGACATCAAAAATCGCAAAGAGCCAAAATGCAAGTTTGCCTTCTGGATCAGTTCACTCTAGATAAAGTTCGAAAAATATACAAATCCGACAACAGTTCTTCCTAGAGTGAATTTATTGAAAAGGCAATCTTGTTTTATGCGAGATACCTTTATGCGGAAGAAAACAAATCTTATTTCCCCGGCATCGGGACTTCTACTCTTAAAGGAATTGTAGCCGAGAGTGACAACCGCCAGAACCGTATGCTCTTTAAACTCTCGATGGAGATGGCAATGATGATGAACGTGGTTCCGCCATACAGGACATTGACAAAGTTTCACTGGAACGGCTGCGGAGGGAGTGCGTGAAAGAAGTCAAGCGGCTTAACGTTTCCTTCTACATTGAAGAATGAGAGATTGTGTGATATTCTTGCTTGAAAAAGGAGAAAATCATGAAGAAACAATCAGAATTAATCAATGAGTATTTGTATTATGGGAGAAAGCAGCGAAAACTGGATGAAAAGACGATCAGAGCATATCGTATTGATTTGGAACAATTTTCAGACTTTAGTGAACAGGAAGAGATTGTAATGTCAAGAGAGGTAATTCGACAATACATTTTACATTTGCATGACATTTACAAACAAAAGACTGTAAAGCGCAAGATTGCAAGTTTAAAGGCCTTTTATTCATATTTGGAGGAAGAAGAGATAATAGAAGATAGTCCAATGCGAAGAGTTCGAACGGAATTTCGTGAGGAGAAAGTTTTGCCTCGAACCATTCCTTATTCTACGTTAGAAATGCTGCTAAGTTATATGTATTCTCTGAAATTACAGGAAAACAATACGGAATGTAGAACAAAACTGTTAAATCGTGATATTGCAGTGGTCGAAACACTTTTTGCAACGGGGATACGTATTTCAGAATTATGCAATCTATCCCAAAAAAATATTGATTTGGAACAAGGTATATTTTGCATAAAAGGAAAGGGAAATAAGGAACGGTATCTTCAGATAGGAACCGTTCAGGTATTAGAACAACTACAAGAGTATAAGCGGCAGTGGGAGATTGAGTTGAACCAAACAGAATTTTTCTTTCTTAATCGTTTTGGAGAGCGTTATTCTGAGCAGGCAGCTCGACGAATGGTAAAGCGGTATGCGGAGTTAGCAATGATCAATCTCCATGTTACACCGCATATGTTTCGACACGCATTTGCAACGTTACTTTTAGAGGAAGAGGTGGATATACGGTTTATACAAAAAATGCTAGGACATGCTTCCATTACAACAACACAAATCTATGCGGAGGTGGCATCAAAAAAGCAGATGGAAATATTAAGAATGAAGCATCCGAGAAATCGTATGAATATATAATTTATACAAATGTTAAAAAATGTAAAAAATATTGAAAACTTGGAAAGAAGGTGATATAATATAAAATATACTGATAACAAAAAATTATCGGGCGGTAAAAGAAAAAATGAGATTGATGTAATTAACAGTTTCATTTATAAATATTACAGGGAGGAATAGTATATGAAACAATCAATTATTATTACATATCACAAAAATAAAGATATGCTACTGTTCTGTATTAAGCGACTTCTAAAAGCAACTCCAAAAGACGTTGAAATTCTAATCATTGGAAACAACGTAGATAGAGCTGAACTAGATATAGATATTTCAGGGTCAAGGTGTAGATACCTCAAATTTTATCAGAATTTGCAGTATCCCAAGGCACTTAATATAGCTGTTGAACAATGTAATGGCGAAATTATTACATTTGTAGATGCAGATATTTTTGTATGGGATGGATGGTATAATGCTCTGCTAAAAACATTTTCAACTTCAGAAAAAATCGGTGTAGTTGGTGCCAAACTAGTAAATCCCCTTACAAACCGTATTATTGATTATGGAATTATGTACTCAAAATATAATGCTGCTCATACTATGATGGGATTATTATATGATCATCCACTAACACAGACAGATCACCGTGTTCAAACTGTATGTAGTGCTATTATGATGACTACAAAAAGTTTATATCAAAAAATTGGTGGAATGGATGAAGATATTCCATATTCATATACAGATTGCGATTATTGCTTTCGCGCAAGAGATATAGGCTATGAAACATGGGTATCTTCTGGTTGTGTTGCATATCATAAGGGAGGAACAGATCCTAATAATTCAAAATCATCATTTAATTACTATCGATTAGATGCAAAAGGAATGTATGGAATGAAAGATTATGCAAAAATCATTTACGACAATACTGAGTGGTATCAAAAAAGTGCAGACTACTTTTTAAAAAATCACCCACTTAAAGTACATCAATTTGTAATGCTTGATTTTACAACATTATATGATCGTGTTACCTTTCATAAAATGATAAAAGATGTTCTTGGTATTTCGTATCTCGATATTATTGAACGACCAAATATAACAAGAGATAATGAACATATAGTTTTATACAATGACTCGTCTTTTGAATTTATTGATCTTGTTACTCCTATCATCTATTTTGTCGATACGTTTGTGTCATTATTTAATAATAAATTGTGGTTTCAAATGCGAAACATACAATACGATATTGTGGTTGACCGTCATGGAAACATTTTGCCATTATACCTAATTGCAGAACAAAAATGTTAATTTATATTAACGGAAGATTAAGATGCAAATCACCTGTACGTTGAATACCGCTAGCAATAAAATTTTTGCTTTCGCATATTGTTAAAGGCTGGCGGTATTTTTCTGCAAGAAAATTTACATCATATCCTTTTGTATATATTCTGAGCATAGTAAATGTATATTGAATATTTTCTTCTAATAAATCTTTTTTTATCCAATATCTAGATGTTTCTCCTGCAGCATAATGTTTGTAAGCCTCTTTGAAAGAATAATATACTTCATCTGTATTTTCACCATAATACGCATTTACTCCTTTTAAAAGTAGTATATCTCCAATTTTATGATTGTCTAGTAACTGTTGCATCTTTAAAATATCATTTATAATATCTACGTTATAGTAATATAATTTGTTTGGTTTATGTTGAAGGTTGGACATGACTTCAGCCATTAAAAAAAATGTTTTAAAAATAATGGGTTCATGAGAATATTTGCCACTTTCCAAATACTCCATTGCTTTTGTAGTTTCTTCCTTAACTCTATCCAAATCATATTCAATTAAAGCATACTGTACAGTTTTTCTATAATAATTTAAGGTTTTTTCTGGTACTAATTTAGGAATATCAATAATACACTTGTTCCAAATTGAAAACAGTTTATTCTTATCTTCCTGATAACCATAATAATTATATCCCTCGTCTGAATTATTGAGATATTCAATAAGTCCACGTTTTTGAGAGTTAATAATTTTTTTTTCGTATAATCTTGACTTTTCCATAAGCTGCTGACGCTTCAATTCAATTTCTTTTTTATAACTTTTTGTATTATATGCAATATACCAACGATTATACATAATTGCCTGTAGCACATTAACTTCGTCTTGATCTTCAAAACTATCTGTATGAACATTTTGGCATGCTTCTAATACATCGTTTATAAAAACGATGCCTTCTTCATATATATGTGTTTGCATAGAAATATCACAACAAAAGTGTATAAAAGGGCGATAAAAAATAATGTCATTAGATAGTGCTTGAGGATAATGTGCCTGTATAGCGTAATACGCTTCTTTAGAACGATACCATGCTTTTTGTGAACCATCATATTGCCGGATATATGTACAAATACTATGAATATATTTTATATAAATTCCAGTATAATTATGATTGTCTAATAGTTCAACAAATGCATCCAACAGACAATTATAATATAATGATGCTATTCTTTCTGGTAAATTCAAATACGCAATGTTCTTTCCTTGATTTATTATTGTATCCGTATCCTTTTCATACACAATTTTAAATAGCAAATATGCGATACGATATTTTTTTATACTATCAACCAAACCTTCTTTTTCTATATACAGTAAAGAGTCCAATATATGTTCTGAATATTTTTCCAAAAAGAAATTTCGAATGATATCATGATCAAATATATATCTTCCAGCGAATTGAAGGCGTAAAATATTTTTTTTGCACAAAATTTCCAACTCACTAATACTAATTTTAAAAATCTGTTCTATTTTGATATCAATATAATCGAAAATATACATTACTGAAAATATAAGCATTAGCCTATCTTGTGATATATATTTGCGTATAAAATCAAGGCGTTTTTCAATAACGTCAGTAATACCATTTGAAATTTCGGAAAGGACCTCATATTTTTTAAAATTAGAAATTATATAACCCTTTTTATTCGGAGAAATTTTTATTACTCCTGATTCCTCTAGATATTTTGTTGTTTGAAACAAATTATATGGTTTCAAAGAAACTTTATTTATAATTTCTAAAAAATATTTTGAATTTTCATCTTTGTTTGTTCGTGTTAATTCCTGAAGAAACAAAATACCGTGTTCTTTTTCTTTAAATCCTTCTAATGTAGTAGAAATACAATGTTTAATATTGGCATGTAAAAGATTATATAACAATTCAGAAGAATTTGCTGTCATATAATCAGTATTAAAAACGGTTACAATGATGGATTGATTTGGTGTTTGTTGATTAACACCATAATAAACATACTTTTCAATAAAGTTTTGAAAGGCTTTTCCTGCAAATTGGAGATTATCAATAACCAAAACATTTTTATCATTAGAAAGTTTTTCAAATAAAATTTCTTCATAAGCATCTAATGTTTCTTGTAACTCGTCATCTGTTTTGGTATTCATAATAATTCTCAATAAGCAAATAGCTTTTTCAAAATCAGTATTTAGGGTGCCTTCATGTTCTGAATTTGCCGAAAATATTTTTTCTTCTAAAAGGCTCATTAACTCATTACCTGGAATTTCATACAAATAAGAAATTAATTCTTTAATAAAGCAATGTGAAGAGAAATTCTCAAGTCCAGTTAAACTAACAATACGATATCCTTTCTTCAAAAAAATATTCTGACATTCTGTAAGAATTCTAGTTTTTCCTGTTCCACTACTTCCAGTAATAATTAAACCAGACAAAAAAGGATTATTAACCAATTGTTCGTCTGTATCTTTTATGATTTTTAAATAATTTTTACCAATTAATCTAGTTAATCCTACCCAACTACTTTTTACAACTACTTCTTTAGATATCCATTCGTAAGGTTTGCTACTATGTGTCGTCACAAATGTTATACGAAACCTTGGCAACATAACTTTAGGTTCATAAATAATCTGTCTCATATTTAAAGTGACAGATTTGCCCTCTCCTTTTTTTAAATATGAATGATACCATAATTTATTTTCTGGTACAATACCAGGATAAAAATATTGAAAAGAAAAGCGTTCTTTTCCTTCTTCTATAAACTCTATGAAAACTTCAACGTCATCTTCTCCACAATTATTTTCCAAACAAAATGTGAGAGCAAAAGTCTCGTTATAATAAATATTCTCTGCTAATTCGTAGTTTTTAAAAACTTCTGAGCTATTGTGCATACTAGATATAATATTCTGAAAAAAATATAAATTAACACAAAAAGGTGTAGTATTTTGGGAGTTACAATTATTCATATATTGTAATGGAGAATATTTTCTTGGAAAATATGCTGAATATATGCATACTAAATTATCAAGATTTTCACCATCAAAAAAACGTATTTTTTTATTAGACTTTTCTCCAAAAGCTAATATTTTATCTTTGGCATATCTATTTATATTAGATCGGCTAAAAAACAAGATTTCATTTATTTCATACACTTGTGCCATTACCAATGTTGGAGCAAGAATATTCATCGCTATTGTATCTGTATAATTTTTACACTCTGCCCAAATACTTTCTTCAGCCAGATGAATCCAAAAATCGCGATTGTCATCATGACTGCCTCCAGTCCTTTTCCAACGTTTTCCATACATTGCAAGCAAAATGTATTCTACTAAATCTTCAAATTTAGTACCATTTCCTTTTTTATTCCCATTAATATCTACATCAATAAATTTATTCCAATAACTAGATAGTAATCTCACCATAATACTCCTTCTATATTGTAAAAAACTTTAAATAACTATATAGCCCCTATTATCTACAACACTTTACAGAGAACTATTATATAGCAATCTTTTTTCTTTTACCGCCCGATAATTTTTTGTTATCAGCCTTAATGGTCTAAAAGCAGCTATTGCCTTTGACAGATTCTCTTTTTTTGAACATATACTCGAAAATTCATTACCCCCACACATTACAAAAATTGACAAAGATAGGCACATATGCTATACTGAACAAAAAAATAGGGGAGGACGTTATGTATAAGATTGTTATTTGTGACGATGATAAAAATTTTATTTCCTATATGAAAGAAATGCTTTTGCGATGCGACTTGAGTGAGCGTCAAGTTACCTTTTATGAAGTTACGTCGGGGGAAGAGTGTCTTCTTACAGTAGAAAGAATGACATCTTGTGACTTGATCATTCTTGATATGCAGATGAGTGGAATGGACGGACATGCCACGGCAAAGCAGTTTAGAAAATTATTTCCGGATTCTTTATTAGTATTTTGTTCTGGTGTATCAAAACCTACGGATGAATCATTTAAAACCACGCCTTTTCGATATTTGCGGAAAAATTATGGAGATGACAAAATGTTATTGGAGTTGACCGCAGTAGTAGAGAAAATGAAGCAAATGAAAAAAAGAACCTATGTAATGGGGAAAAATCATATGAATATAGTGAAGGTGTATCCGGATGATATTTTATACATAGATAATTATAAGCGCGGAAGCGAAATCCATGTGCAGGAGAATTATAAAGACTATTCATTTGAGGATAGGATTACGACAAAAAAGAAGCTGGCAGAGCTGTATATGGATTTGAAGGGATACGGTTTTGAATATGCCCATAATAGTTATATTGTAAACTTAAATCATGTCGTTAAATTAAAAACAGAGGGTGTGATAAAACTATCAAATGGGGAAGAATTGAATGTTTCACGTTCCAGAATGCCAGAGTTCAGACGGGCACTGGCTGCGGTAATGAGTGAAAAATATAAATAAAAACGGAGGATAAAGTGAAGGTATTAAGTGTTGTAATAAGCTGCATCATCGATGTGTATTTGTTCCATTTGTTTTTTCAAAATTATTTTAGCAAGAGAAAGTTCTTTGCTGATTCAGTATTAAAAGAAAAGAGCTGTCAAATCGGCATCGTTATTCTATTAACCATATGCAACCTTTTGGGGAATGGGGATGTTAATATTTTAATTACGCCTGCATTATTTTTCTTGTATACGGTTTTAGAATTCCAGGGAAAAGTATGCTATCGTTTGTTATGCTTTGCTACGATGTTTTGCGTTTTGTATGGATGTGAGTTTTTATTTATGCTTTTGGTACATCCGGACGCATCGGATTACAAAAATTCCACATTGATTATGATTTTGATGCTTGTCATTAAATTTCTCACCTATATACTGGTTCTGATTACGAATCAAGCAATAGGCAAACGAAAGAGAATACAGGATTCCAAAATATTTATTATGTATATGATGATTCCGGCTGCAAGCTTATTTGTTATGATAATTGTATTCTATTCGGGAGTAGTTCATCATATGGCAGGGTATGCGAGTGCATTCCTTGGGTGCAGTTTTGCGGTCTTGTTTTTGGGGAATGTAATGAGTTTTTATGCATTTGAACGGTATTCGGAGCGCTTATATGAAACGATGGAACAAAATATCGTAATTATAAAGCAGAAAAAAGACTTGGAATATTATATGCAGATATCGGAAATTGACAAGAAACAAAAGGAACTGATTCATAATATTACGAATCAGATAAAAATGATTTATGTCTTTGCAAAGGATGGAAATACGAAAGCGATTTTAGAGTTGACGGATAGTATTGGTGCAGAAATGGAAAAGGATTCCAGGATGGTGTACTGCGACAATCCGGTATTAAATTCATTGTTAAATGAAAAAAGACGGGAAGCATGGAAGCAGGGAATTCACACAGACTTTTATGTAGAACCCGGAGTTCTATTACAACATGTGGCACCGATGGATTTGATTTCCATGCTTGGCAATCTTTTGGATAATGCGATTCGTGCGGCTGCGGAGACACACGGGGAAAAGTATATTAAGAGTTACATTTATATGAAGGAAGTAGGTGGTTTCTGCGTAATAAAAATCACAAACCCATTTGAAAATATAAAACATACGCAGGATGGAGACTTTGCTACTACAAAAAAAGATGATGGCATGCATGGAATCGGACTTCATTCCGTGAGGCGGATTGCAGAAAAATATGGTGGATGTTTGATGTGTGCGGCAGAGGATAAAACATTTGAAACGGTGTTGCTAATCTCTACTGATGAAGAAATATAACAGGAATCTGATAGTACTGCTTAGAGTGGTCTATCAGATTTTTTTGCTTTTTTTTGCAAAAGTGGCCCCTCATTCTGCCAAAATTGTCATTTCTATTGAATATTTTGTTGAAATATGTATAGTAAAAGGCAAAAAAAGAAATATGTGCATTGGCTACGTGTTTCAGAAAAAAGGAGAATGATAGTTATGAAAAAAAGAATTGGTAAAAGTAAATTTGGTATTTTGAACTGTTTAGCGCTGGTTTTAGTAACGGCAACAGCGAATGCAGCATGTGCTTGGTATTTTCACCAGCCGGAATTTCCAAAAGAAGCAAATGCGTTGAGAAAGCATTACAATGATTGAAAAAATTGTTAATAAACTTTTGGATACTCAAATTAAGAGTGGTTTACTAAAAGATGAAACAATACCAATTTACCGCTACGGTTATACTCTATTGATAGAAGTGACGATAAATGTAATTCTGTCACTGCTCATTGGTTTTGCCTTGGGGGAGATTGGTATTGTAATATTGTTTAATCTGATATTTATACCATTACGGGGATTCTGCGGAGGATGGCATGCTGGAAAGTCATGGCTGTGTACTATGACATCCGCAATTGTTTTATTGTTTTCAGTTTTTGTTGGGAAAGACCAATTATTTCAATATGGTACAAATTTGTGGATGATATTGATGGGAATATCCTGTTTGACCATATGGTTTCTGGCACCTATGGATAGCGAAGCCAAAAGACTGTCTGATGAAGAAATCGTCTATTATAAAAAAGTAATCCGAGGAATCTTGTTTGTAATACTTGTGCTTTTTGTACTGTTTGTTTATTTTAATATCTTTCGACTGGCAGGAGTTTTATGTTATGTAGTCTATGTACAAAGCGCTTCCTTGTTATTTGCATTTTTGATAAATGATAGGAAAAACAGAAAATAGAGATGGAGGAAAAGAAAGTGAAAAGAGCGAAAGGGAACAGAAAAGTAATTATTAGTGGAGTGTTAGCGGGAGCATTGTTATTTGCATCCGTATCTGAAATTAATTTAACAAAAAATGAAATAAAAGCGGATGCTGTATCTGTAAAGGCAGATATTACAAAGGAATTGACAGAAAAGAGAAATTCCTTTGTTAAACAGTTTGCATTATCCGATGGAAGTTTTACGGCAGTTGCATATTCGATGCCGGTTCACTATAAAAAGAAAGGTGTCTGGAAAGAAATTAATACGACACTTGTGAAATCAGGAAAGAAACAATATAAAACAAAATCTACAGACTTATCGATTAAAGTGTCCAAAAAGGCGAATAAAAAGTCAATGATTTCCTTGAAACGAGGATCTGCTTGCTTATCCTGGTCATTGAATGGGAAAAAGATGAAAGCGGTGAATGTAAAAATCAGCAATCCCAAGAAAACCAAACAAACCGATGTATTAAATCAAAATGTGGTTTCTTATCCAAAAGTGTTAAAAAACACAAGCATCACCTATAACATTTTCCCGGAACGTGTGCAGGAAGTTATTACGGTGTCGAAAAAGCAGAAGGCAAAGAAGTGGACGTTCAAGATCAATGCAAGAAAAATGAAAATCAAGGTAAAAGGAAATCAGGTATATTTCAAAACGAAAAAGGGCAAGAAAAAATACCAGCGTCTGCATACAATTGTAACCGATGCAAACGGAGTTTCTACTTCTAAAGTAAAAGTCAAATATAACAAGAAGAAAAAGACACTTACCGTGTCCCCATCAAAGAAATGGTGGAACAGTAAAAAGAGAAAATTCCCGATGGAGATGCGAACCAGTTATCTAACGGATAAACACAGCAGAAATGTAAAAGTAGGAGCAGCCTACAGCGGAGCACCAAACGGAACATTTACCTATGATAAATCACTGCTTTTACAGGCAAATAAATGTATTGGATTTACTAAAATGACAAATTTGGCAGAATTTAGTAATCCAAATGTGCAGATACGAAGTGCATCGTTACATATTCTAAATAAAAAGATATTAAAAATGGGTGCGGGCAAAACGTATGATATTGATGTGCACAAGGTAAAAGAAAACTGGTCAAGTAAAAAGCTTACTTATAATAATCGTCCGGCATACGAAGAAGTGTCCGGGGCTAAGGTTAGCATCCAGAAAAAGGGCAGTTATGCTTGTGACGTGACGGATATTGTGAAAGCATGGCAAAAAGGAGAGTCAAACTACGGTGTGGCACTGGTGTCTAACAATGCCAACCGCACATATCAGGCGGAATTAGACAGAAATCCGTATTTTACCGTGAATTATGAAG
>OJNQ01002232.1_pt1 | contig 12716 bp, 10 predicted proteins | sample 1597621 | NCBI WGS metagenome assembly OJNQ01 (sample SAMEA2452137, study PRJEB22498) | human gut metagenome | reverse complement strand
TATATCAAGAAGAGATCCATTCGTCACTACGCCATGTTTTGAGGTACTCGCAATTTTTTATTTATATTTAAAACTCATCTTATACGAATTTGCTTTCCCATATATCTACAGGATTATCTTGAAATACCGTTCTTAATCTCTCATGCACACTTTTTTTGGTTACCCCTTTTTTCAAAATCACTTGCAAAAATCCTCCACCGCCAGCGCCACATATCATCCGTGCATCTATCAAATCCTCAATAGTAAGAAAAATTTGATCAATTAAAGTATTTGTACTTCCTGCATCAATTTTTTTACTAAGTTCCCAATGATAATCCAATAATTTAGCAAATTCATCAATATTACCTCTCTCAAGTTCAAACTTCATCAAGGCTGCAACTTTTTGAATTTCATTTAAAGCATATAAACTATCAGGTTCATTCCCAATATATCGCCCAACAACATCTCTAAGAAGGTTTCTAGCCAAACGTCTCTGTCCTGTATAAATTAAACAAAATCTATTATTTAATTCGTCTTTTATTAATTGATTCATCTCTATATGTTCTACTTTTAATTGTTGTCTCAGTCCTGGCTTACTTGTAATATATTTGATTCCATTAGTTACTCCGCCAACTTGATCTTGCCATCCACCTCCAGTAGACATGATTTGTTCCATCAATAATACATGATCATAAATATCTTTCTCAGTATGTACAATTCCCATAAACTCAAAAATTGCCTTTACACAGGCAGCAGAAAGAATAGAAGAAGTTCCTAATCCACTTCCTTTAGGTACATTTACTACTTCAGAATGAAGTTCAAATCCTCCACCAAAACGTGCAAGTATTTCTTTCAAATTTCCATTTTTATAAGGAATAATTCCACATGCAAGTAAACATGCTTTTTGTAGTGCAAAAGGATCATATGGATTGCCAGTCTTCTGCAATTCAGTAATTTCTAGAAACTCACCATGTACATCCATATCTCTACTATCAAATACAATTTTCTTCTCTGTAATCTTTATTAATGTTACTTCTACAGGAAGTTTTCCATTTAAACTAATGGCTGCATTAAGAACTGTGCCACCTAATTCACAACAAATCGGAGGTGTATCACTCCAACCACCACCCCAATTAACTCGCAATGGCATCTTAACTGTATGTTTTTCTTTTACAATTCGACATTTATCATTATATTGCAAATTATAAGCTTCACTCTTTAAAATATGTTCTGAAATCGTCTTAAAGCTATCAGTCATATATTTATTTCCATATTTATTTCCCAAAGCATATCCCGTATAATAATTTAAACGGATTGCTTCTGAAAAATTCGCTTTAAGTATTTTTTCTTCAAACCATTTTTTTTGAATCTTAGTCAACGGTTCTAGACATTCTGTTTCTTTGACTGGTTTTCCAATTCTAATATCTTTTGCAATTTCATCCATTTTAACTAATTCTTGCATTCTTTTATCCCATGCAATAATAGCTGTTGGATCTGCATCATAAAATCCAGAATAAAGTGATTTTCTACAAGTTTTTTTCCATATTTCTATATTCCCTTCTCCATGAACAATCCGATACAAATTCAACGCAGAATTAACCGCTTCTTTGATACTATCACATTCTGGATACAATTTTGCAAACCAAAGTGAATGTTCTTTGGAATCCCATATATTATCTGATTGAATGCCCTTTTTTTTGAATATTCTTTCTAAATTTATACCAAACAAATATTTATCTTTCGGATTATCTGCAATACCATAGATTCTACATACAAATTTTCCATTTTTTTGTTTTAATCCATGTAAAACTACATTATCAGGAATTATTTCATTATGAATATCTATGTAAGAAAGTATCACATTTCTTCCAATAACTGCATTGCTATGCACAAATGAAACTTCTAAATAACAATTTTCCTCAATTTTAGCTTTACCAGATAATACACTATTATACCCCGCAGTATTCCCAACAATACTACTATTAATTTTCTCATTCCAACCAAGTGCTTTATAATTTTTCACACCTCCACACATTAATGATAAAATTTCCTTAGTTGTACCAAAATGTATAAATTTAGCAGGTGCTAATCTTAATAACTTCATTCTGTACGGACGTAAAATTTTCCAAATTATAGTTCTGGCATTATATAATTCTTCACATAACTGTCCCTCTGGTTTTTCATTATAAAATTGTTCCAATGTAGAATCTTCTGCTAACGGATACAGAAAGTCACCGTATAACGAAAGTCGAACCTTATCATTAACATATTTGTAATACTTTTCGCTTGTATCAATAATAGAATATAATGCCTGCAAAATATCTGTAGAAAAAATTATTGCCCCTGTATCAATATCGACACAATCATTTTCATTAACTGCCCCCATATTCTTTAAAATGTCTACTGTTTGTTTATGTAGAAATTTTTTAACCGTGCCTTTTTCACTATTAAGGAAGACTCCATGATTTTTTCCTGTTTCGACATTTTCTTTGAAGGATATTGCTGCTGCTCCTCTTCCTGAAAAATCAATCTGCAATGGATTAAATAATAATACTACATCTCCCGATAGAACCACCATTCCTTCCCTAATACGTGCTGGCAATGATGCCATCGCAATAAGAAATTCATCAAATAAAGTAGATGATTTCCCATTAGATAACCTATGGGGAACTGGACTAAATAACTTTCCAAGAGCAGAGTACATAGGAACTCTTTTACTATCACCACCCGAATGAATTACTAAAATGCGCAAACCCGAAAATGGACCTACACCTTTAATCCTTTCTTCTCGTTGATAGATATATCTTAAAACAGAAAGTGTAGCCCCGCCTGATCCAATACGAACATTTCCTTCATCTGGAATTACAGCAAAATGAGTTTGATCTGGCAAAAATTCTTTTCTAATTTCTAATTGTTTTTGATATCCGATTGCCTGATTTTCATTAGAAGCTGTCAAAATAATATAATCCCATTTGGGAAAATCTTCTGATGTGAGTGACCGATTATAATCTTCCCATGTATCTTGATATGATTGTGATAGAAATAGCGATGCTAAATTGTTCATTTTCTTCTCTCCTCATATAATTAATTTCTTATAATTTTAACTATTCTATATTTATAAATAAGAATTAGTAGGAAAACTAATTGAGTAATTGCAGATAACAAGTTTCCCATACAAAATCCCCATAATCCAATATACTTTTCTAATAAAAAGCTAAAAAATATGTAAGTAATTAGATATATTAAGCTAATTATAAGTTGATATTTACGCTTACAAAAGCGTAAAACAAATACATTGGCAATTACACCTAACATTAAAACAATACCATTTAAAGCTGTCATATACACATATTTTAATGATTCATCTGCCCACAATGGATATAAAAAATGAATCATAGGATAACTAATTGCAATAGAACCTATATATAACAACACCAATGCAAATCCACCCATAAATATATACTTAACTTTAATCTTTAGATGCATTTCATTTTTACGTACTAAATAAGCCAAAACAAAAGTATTAATAGGAGTTGATAACATCTGCATCATCTTTCCTATAAGTTGTGCTGCTGTAAATATAGAAACACTATTTCCATCCATAAGAGGATATAATATTAATCTATCTCCATATGTAACAGCAGTTGTCAATAACGTAGATCCCATTAATATAAAATATTGTTTTGTTGTATCTCTGAATATAGACGTAATACATATTGGATCAAAAATGTAATTAGTATTTTTCATATCATATAAAAATGTCATAAAATATGGTATCAGAAATACTGTCTGCCAATATAAGCCTCTATAAAAAAACACCATTAATCCAACTAAATATCCTATACATAAAATCAAATTATTAATTAATATTTTGTCAAATCTCAATTCAATTCTATACTGCACTGTTATATAATCATGATATAAAAATAATAAAACTAGTACAATTGATAAAATTATTTGAATTTTTGTAACATGTTTCGCCGAATATAAATATGTACCTATTCCTATAAAAATCGAATTTAAAATTGCAAATATTACTAATAAAACATTATAATCTCCTATTTCTTTTTTTTCTTGATATTTTTCATTTTGAAGAAGTCTAGTATTAACTAAAACAGTTGCAGTAATATTTGTAACAAAATAATTTAGTGCTAACAATGACAAAAATAGCCCATTTTCTTCTGATCCTAACTTTTTTGCCATTATTGGATATACAATAAATTGTTGCAAAAATACTGGCAATGCATATGCTATTGTATTCTGCATAAATTGAAACAATTTTGTTTTCATATTCCCACAATACTTTCTTTATATTTTTATTTTTTTTATATTTATTACAATTTTTTTCTTTTTTATTATCCCTATCTTTTTGTTCTTACATAAACGATATAAAAAAAGACATACAAATGGAATAAAACTTCCACTATACGCTAATATATAATTCGTACAAGATGCATTCACCACGCTTAAAATAACCATATATAAAAGTGTTATTGCAATAAAGTCATTCTTCTTAATCACATCTTTAACTAATCCACACATATAATATCCTACTAGAAACATAAAAACTGCTACACCAATAAATGTAAAATCACTAGCAAACCATGCATATGCTGTATGCCAACAGGCTAACGGGTCTATTCCATACGCTTCTAATTGATATGGATATGTCCGAGACGTTAAATCAATTCCAAAAATAGAATCAACAATACTCATCAGAAATCGTGAATTACCAACACCAAATGTCCACTTAAAATTACAATGTCTAATTATTTCTGTAAAATAAGCATATCCCTGTGTTAGATAATCATCAACTTTTTCTATTAAAAATCTAAAATTAATTGGAATCAATTTATATGGAAGTTTTTGGAAATAATTTTGATTATAATTTCCACCTACTCGTGACGAAATTGCCATTGAAAAAAACGAAAAAAAGCCTAAAATTAATACGGAAGATGTTATAAAAATCTTATGAACTGTTTTTTTCATTTTCCTAATTTCATAATAATTATTATTATAAAATAATTTCATTTGTAAATACAAATATGCAAACAAAAATAATATTACAATATCAAACAGTCCTTTATTAGTACCAATTGCCAGCCATCTCATTATTTCAGCAAATACTGACATTACATACACTATTTTTTGTCTTAAACTTAATTCTTTAAAAAGACATAATCCGCAAACTTTTGTAATATACATCCATGGACTATATATTAAACTAATCCAAACAACTATAGATCCTGAACGGCTTGTTGCATCTTTGGTATAATATGCATCAGATGGTGAAATCAAACCATTAATCATTTTATTAAATAATTCCGGTACTGAAGTTGCATTTGTGTAAATCAATGCTAATAATACAGTTAATATGAAATTAATATAAATAGTATATTTAAGCATGTTTAAGACCTTAGTTTCGTTGAGTAAAATTTTAGTTTCATTTACAATAATTTTTTCTTTATGTCCTATTCTAAGTAAATATCCAAGTCCAAATGCTATAAAATATATCAGTATCAATCCGACTGTCATATAACCTATTATATCAGTATTTTTAATCCATCTAATTGGCCCGAAAATATATATAAATATTGATCCAAACATAATCAGTAATGAAAATTTTAACGGTAATAGAATTGCTTTTTTCATTCTAATCTCCCTGAAAACTATTTTCTATATTTCATCTTATAGAAAAATCTACTCCATTTACTTGGTATTATCCCTTTTATAATTGTTCTAATTACACTCAATAATTCTTGTAAATAAATTTCTACCATATTTCCTTTCTTATGTTCAAGTTTCATTCGTACTCTCTCTTTAAACCAATCCCATTTATATTGTGGATTGTCAGAAGCTCCACCTTCTCTCATATATGTAAATACTTTATTTACCAAAATATATTTTATATCCGCCCTTTCATGTACCCTATATTGCCACTCGCCATCTGCTGCTAATATGTAATTTTCATTATATAATCCAACCTCATCATATACCTTCTTTGCAACAAACATAGCTGGATGTCCAAAACACTTTTTTTCTTTTATCATTTGATTGGTAAATCTATATCTATATATTTCATTCCCTTTTTCATCTATTCTTTCCATATCACCATTTATAACAATTAAAGGATATTTTTCTTGAAAATATGTTTGTGCTACAAATTTCAGTGTGTCTTTCCCATAATAATCATCACTGTTAATAATTCCTATGATATCCCCTGTGCACATTTTTATTCCCTTATTCATTGCATTATATATTCCAGTATCTTTTTCACTTATATATTTCATGCGTTCAGAGAATTTTTCACTATATTTTTTTACAATCGCCATTGTATTATCCGTTGATTTCCCATCAATAATTATATATTCATAGTTATCATAATTTTGCTGTAAAACGCTTTCTATAGTCTTACTTATCGTCTTTTCACTATTAAAACATACTGTTATAATTGAAATTTTAGGATTTAAATAATTTATGTTATCATTCATTGAAACATCCCCTTAATATTTCCAAATATTTTATAGTTCCTTTTTCTTTGTTCAAATTCTCTATCACATATTTTCTTCCATTTCTTCCTTCACATTTAATCTTTTTTCTGTTTTCATATAAGAATTTTATTGCATCATATAATTTTTTTTCATCCCCAGCGTTTACTACAAATCCACAATTTATCTTTTTAATCAGATTTGCCAAATCACTCTTCTCATCAAATGATGCTAAAATAGGTCTCTCAGCAGCCATAATTCCCCAGGTTTTACTTGGGACTGAATTATTACCCACCCCAGGTTTTGAAATAATCAGTCCTACATCTCCAAGGCTAAACACACTATCTATATTTTCATATGTCTGAAACGGTAATACAATTATATTTTTTCTTTTTTCTTTTTCTATACGATCACATATTTCTTTTTTTGCAGCTCCGTCTCCAATTAAAACAAATAAAATTTCAGGATTATTTTGTTCCACTTTAGAAGCAACATTTAATAACAAATCAAAGTTTTGTGTATATCCAATATTTCCACTATATACAATATAAAATTTTTTTAAATCCAAATTATATTTTTTTACTATTTCATTATCTTTTCTGCTAATAGGACTCACATTTTTTAAATCTGCCCAATTTGGTACAACAACTATTTTTTCTGATGAAACACCTTTCATAATAAGATTTTTTTTGAAATCATCACTTATTACTATAATTTTTTCCGCTTTCTTATAACTATAATCCTCAATTACTCTTCCAATTTTCCACATCAAACTACCTTTAGTTGTTATATTCGAATTTACAAGAGAATCCGGAAATATATCTTGCAAATTATACACAAATGGTACTTTTTTTACTGATGCTAAAAATCCTGCCATCATTCCCTGAATAGGAGGAGTACTTTGTGCAAAAATTATATCCGTATCTGTCCTTAACCCCTTCCATAAAAAAACTAAAATTAATAGCATATATCTAAAAAATCTAAAAAATATATTTTTTCTTTCTCGGAAGAGCGAAAATCTATGAATAGTTAAACGTCCATTATACATGGTCTCTGTTTTTATATGTTTATATTTCTTTCTTATTTTATAATCGATGCCTCTACACGGTGTTGGAACAAATAATTCTATATCATTTCCATCCATTGCCATTGCTTCCAAAATATCTTCTGTCAAATACATGCTTGCTGCAATTTCCGGACTATAATATGCACTAAATGTCAATATTTTCACTCTGGCTCTCCTTCTTAATTAATTTCAAACTTTATCATGTCTCTTGCTCTTTCGGCAACTTCAATAGCATCCTTAACATTGTCGCCTTGAGTAATAACAAAACCAGCCCTATCAGCACTACTTTTTATTCCATTAAGTTTCTCACATTTTCCATGCACGATAGATATTTGAATTACTCCTGTCATTTTTTCAGCTTCTTCTACATGTAAAATATCCTTTATACATCCATGACTAGCACTGAAATATCTAATAGCAGATCCCTTATCATATTTTTTATTAATATCAGCAGGCATTCCTAATGCAATGTTAATGCAATCTTCCACCATATCTACCCCTGTAGAAAGAGGTGTCAAATGTGTTGTAATATTGTCACCACCAAGTCTGGCACCTAATTCCACAATTTTCGGTCCATCTTTTGTTACTTTAATTTCCGTATGAGAAGGTCCGTTTTTTATTCCAATTGCTTTATTGGCAGCTATGGCAACTTGACTTATTTGTTCTTTTGTTTTTTTCGGCAGCTGGCTTGGTTGCGAGTGCCCCATTTCAACAAAGTATGGTGCACCGGTAGTCATTTTATCTGTAATCTGTATAACATGACACTCTCCATTAATGCTTAATGTTTCCACACTAACTTCTGCACCTTCCATAAATTCTTCAACCATTAGATTGCCAGATCGTGAAGACTGCTTACTGTATTCATAAGCTCTGTCCAAAGTTTCTTGTTCAAAATTGTTCAGTAAATCTATACCTCGACTTCCTGAATTGTCTGCAGGTTTTACAATACAACGGTACCCTGCATCTTTAATCTTTTGAACAGCATTATAAAATTCTTCTTTTGTATTTACTTGAAAGAACATAGGAACCGGAACATTATTCTCTTTCAATGCCTTTCTCATTTCAGCTTTATTAGTAGCCTTGATTGCAGTATCATGATCAATTCCAATCAAATTCATTTTCTCAGCTACTGCTGCCACCGTTCTCATCGGCATATCACTGGCCAATGTCATAATCCCATCAATCTGATGCTTTTGAGCAGCTTCCATTACCGCTGGTATATCTATTGTACTGATAACCTCTTTTTTGATTCCATCAACCCGAAATCCAACAGCTTCTGGATTCATATCCACTGCTATAACATCAAGGTCCATTTCTTTTGCTTTCTGGATTGCTGGCAACTGTAAAATGCTGGCTCCCAGTATCATTATCTTTTTCATACTTGTTTTTTCTCCACCGTTTCCTTTGTTGCCGCTGTTTCATTACTATTCAGAATATATGTGTTTCCCGTATCAGTATCAGCGCGGTTAATATTCTTATGTCCCAAGACTGTCGCAACAGTCATAAACAAAATTTTAATGTCAAATCCGATAGAAAGATGTTTAACATAATAAATGTCATTTTTCAGTTTTTCTTTTGTAAGTACTGAGTTACGGTTCACTGCTTGATTATAACCAGTGATTCCTGGACGAACAGTGAGAACAATTCTTTCTTCTTCTGTATATTTATCCAAATACATTGGAGTATCTGGTCTTGGTCCTATAAAGCTCATATCACCTTTTAAAATATTAATAACTTGCGGCAGTTCATCAATACTGGTTTTTCTCGCAAATCTGCCAAACTTTGTTACTCTTGGATCATCTTCTCCATTATATGTAGAACCATCTGCCAACCGAATATCGGGTGCATTTTTTTTCATAGAACGTAACTTATACATTTTAAAAGGTTTTCCAAAACGTCCAGTTCTCTCTGCCATATAAAAAACAGAACCTCTATCTTCTGCCTTAATAAAGAAATAAGAAATTCCTATTACAATTCCAATTGGAATCATTAAAATAACAGAACATATAATATCAAAGGTACGCTTTACAAAACGGAAACCTAAACTTCCTGATGCTTTTAAATCATTTGACATATTTAAACAACTCCTGATATTTATTTTCATCAAGGTCTTTTTTATAATCTTCCATCATCAGCTTAAAATCAGAATATTGTGGAATATATCCAAAATCTTTCTTTGCTTTTTCCATAGAAAATAAGTATGATGTTGTATTATTTTTAACCTCTGGTTTATATACTATTTTTGATTTACATTCTGGATTTGGAGCCCACAGTTCAGCAATAATTTCTGCCTGTTCCTGTAAAGTCACGCCTTTTCCAGAAGTCATATTATAAAGTCCACTGGTCTTTTCACTCTGCATTGCTAGATAAAATGCGTGTGCAACATCTTTCACATATGCAACATCCCTGCTAAGATTTTTATCCCCAAAAATGCAAATATCCTTTCCTTCTGAAGCATTGTCAATAAAAATCTTTAATCCGGATTTTCTTAGTGTTCCATTTATATATAAAGAGTCATGTGGTCCTACACCGTATACCGGCGGAAACCGAAACCACGCATTTTTCATTCCATGCTGTTGATTATAATATTCTAAAGTGTCATTTGCTGCATTTTTAGAAAAGACATACACTGCATGATCACCCGTATAAATAAAATCTCTCGGCTCATCTTCCGTAATAACTTTCTTTCCCCATGCACCTCTGACATCAGCATAAGAGCATGTAGAAATTACACGCTTGATTTTATTTTTCCTACAGTATTCCAAAACATTGATTGTTCCAATCGTATTTACTTTAAAATAATCGGCAGCATTCTCATTTTCATCCAAATTGACATCTGCATTTGCAGGAAGCAATCCTCCTAACAAGATTACGCCGTCTACATTGTCTGTAGGTAGTTGCTCAAAATCCTCTTTACTTGTCAGATCAAGATTAATATAATCAACTCCCAGACTATCATAATGCTCCTTAAATTTATTTTTTCTTCCAGTAACTACAACCTTACATCCTTGTTTCAAAAATTCATCAACTGTATAAACACCAATAAAACTTGATGCTCCAATAACTATGTACATAGATATCCTCCCTCTATTTACAGGGAGCGCACCCTCCCCATAATCAATACATCTTCATATTTACCTTTTGCAAAATGATGTTCCGGCAACTTCCCTTCAATTGTGAATCCGGCTTTCTTATAACAGTTAATAGCTCTCTAATTTGACTCGAAAACGTACAAATAAATCTTATGCAAGTTCAAATGCATAAAACAAAAATGAACTAATGCATTAACAGCATCTGTTCCCCACGTATATTTTCACCTAGGCTGATATACAATTCTGCATTTCTATTAATTTGGTCAATATTTTTAAGCCCTATTGTTCCAATACATTTATTTGTATGATATACAGCAAATAGTTTTTGATTTTTATTCATTGTCACATTCTGTATCCATTTTTCATGTTCATATTCAGAAATCGGGTAAAGAGTACCTGTCAGCTCTCTCATATCTTCTCTGTTTACCCCTTCATAAATCAATGGTACATCTTCCTCTAAGTTCGACTATTTTTCCGCTAATCATTTTAAATATATTCTTTCACAATTTTGCAATACTGTTCTCTCACATACTCCACTTCCTCATCCGTCAACTTCGTATGCAGCGGCAATGTGATCTCATTTTCAAATCGCTTATAAGCATTCGGGTAATCCTTGATATCAAATCCCATATTTTTATAAGCAGTCATCATTGGCAGTGGTTTGTAATGTACGTTGCAGGCAACACCTTTTTCTGCCATTTTGACGATGATCTCGTGTCTCTGCTCCAGAGTGATTCCCGGAATTCTGGTGATGTACAGGTGTCCGGAGGACTGATGCTCTTCGTTGTAATGATCCAGTACTTCGATGCCAAGTGGTTTAAATGCAGCATCATATCTGCTGATGATTTCTTTTCTTCTTGCAAGCAAATCTTTATATCGTTTCATCTGCGCCAGTCCGATTCCGGCAACTACATCGGTCATATTGCATTTAAACCAAGGTCCGATGATGTCATACTCCCAGGCGCCAAGCTGTGTTTTGGCAAGGGCATCCTTTGACTGACCATGAAGTGATAACAGCTGATACTGATGATAGATTTCTTCATTATCAATTCCTTCGATATCTCTCCATGCCACAGCGCCGCCTTCTGCTGTTGTAAAATTTTTCACTGCATGGAAGCTGAAGTTTGAAAAATCCGCAATGCTGCCCACTGGTTTTCCATGCCAGGTCGCACCAAATGCATGGGCTGCATCTGCCATTACGATAACTCTTCCGATTGCTTCCTGAAGCTTATTGGCTGGATGGAAAAGCTTCTTTTTCTCTTCTACGATAGAGAAGATCCTGTCATAGTCGCATGGCACTCCGCCAAGATCCACCGGAATGATCACTTTTGTTTTTTCTGTAATAGCTTCTGCCAGTTTGTCATAATCCATTTCCAGAGAATCTTCCTGTGTATCAATAAGAACCAGCTTTGCCCCGACATGACACACCACCGATGCACTTGCGGTATAGGTATAAGCGCAAGTGATCACTTCATCGCCTTCGTGGATTCCCAGAAGACGAAGTGTCATTTCCGCACATGCAGTCTGCGAATTCAGGCATACAGCTCTATTGGTGCCGCATAAATCCGCAACTTCTCTTTCCAGTTCTTTTGTTTTCGGTCCTGTTGTGATCCATCCGGATCTTAAAGCTTCTGCTACCTGTTCGATTTCTGCCTCTGTAATATCTGGCGGTGAAAATGGGATTTTCATTATTTCAACACTCCTTCGTTTTCGTATATATGTAAATTATTGACCAGTTATCAATTCTTCTCCGCAGCCACAGCCGCCTCACTCATCAGCTCCTCATACACCTTCTTATGCAGCTTCAGGTCGGAATCCGCAGAGTGATAGGTCGGTACGATCGCGGCTACGATGTCCCGGATCTTTTCGCTGTTGGCGTAGCCGTATGCTGCCAGGACTTCCAGCTGTTTGAAGAATTCCTGTACGTCCATTTCGATGGGTTTACCGATGTGGATGAGATCGTTTGGAGTTTTCTCCATGCCTTCTTCGGCCATCAGCTTTTCTTCGTAAAGCTTTTCGCCAGGTCTCAGACCTGTGTATACGATCTTAATGTCGTCATCCGGCACGAATCCTGACAGTCTGATCAGATTT
>OJNQ01002209.1_pt1 | contig 12792 bp, 19 predicted proteins | sample 1597621 | NCBI WGS metagenome assembly OJNQ01 (sample SAMEA2452137, study PRJEB22498) | human gut metagenome | reverse complement strand
AGCTTTCTTCCACATTTACAGTTGTTGTTTTATTTTGAGGAAAATGATAAAATTAGTATAATTCATATGGACTGTAAACAAAGGATTCAAGGAGTGATTAAATGAATATAGAAAAAAAAGAATATTATGAAGTAAATCTTCCGCCATATCTGCAACACGATCTTGATGCAATGAAAGAAGGTAAGTATCCTTATGATTGTTTGTGGTGCGAACTATATGGTTCCATAAATGCAGCCTATACAGATGGTGATATTTCGGAAGATCATGCATGGTACTTAAGAGAACGATACTTAGAAATGGAGAGGTTATAAAATATATGATTGATTTTACGCAATGCGACGTTGAACCTTTAAGAGTGTATGACGGTGCTAATGGTAAAAAAATTTGTGTGATTTATAATAACGAACGTTATATGTTAAAATTTCCGGCACTTGCAAGAAACAATCCTGTGATGCATTATTCAAATGGCTGCCTAAACGAACACATCGCCAGTTCAATTTATCGAACATTAGATATAACTACACAGGAAACAATATTAGGGATTTACAATGGAAAAATGGTAGTTGCCTGCAAAGATTTTTGTAATCCGGGAGATAGGATTGTAAATTTTGCAATGATAAAAAATGCATGTATAGATAGTAGCTTAAACGGATATGGAACAGAATTAGAAGAAGTGCTTCAATCCATAGAAGAACAAAATTTATATGATGTCAAAGAAATCAAAGAACATTTTTGGAAGATGTTTGCTGCCGATGCATTTCTTGGAAATTTCGACAGGCATAATGGAAATTGGGGAATCATAGTTAATGAATTGACGAGAGAAACCAGAATTGCTCCTGTATATGACAATGGCTCATGCCTATATCCACAGTTAACTGATAAACAAATGGAAAAAATATTGGAGACCAGATCGGAAATCGAAAACAGACTATATGTTTTTCCAAATTCTGCATTAAAAATAGATAACAAAAAAATTAATTATTATAACTTTTTAACCAAAACTCAGGATATAGATTGCATTCGGGCTCTGCAATATGTAACAGAGCATATATCTATGGACAAGATAAAAAAAGTGATACGCAATATTCCAATGACAGACATTCAACAACAATTCTACTTAACAATGCTCATTGAAAGAAAAGAACATATTATAGAAAAAGCATATCAACTACAAAAAGAACGAGGATATATTGTAACAAAAGAGCCGAAAAAGACACCGAAAAAGAAAAAGTCCACAAACCGTAAATACGTCCCACGGATCTAGGAAGAGACTTTGACATTCCCACGTTTATTTATCATGAGGGCTAATCTTAACCACACTGCCTAATGTGATTGTGATAGCCCTCTATTCATTATAGTTTAACGCCAATCCGGCTCCTTGGAAATAGGAGAGGGCTTTACATCAGCTAACCTAATTCGCTTGTGTATTGCTATCTGCAAAGCGTGCGGCAGTTTGACACTCCCCACAGCTAAAGCAGGGGGATTCTTGTTTCTTCCACTACTGCATTGGCAAATACCTTACGGTACTGCAATGTCTTACACAGTGTCCACAAGCTATATTTATACTGTTCCCGCATGCCCTGCGGTACAGTTCTTTTATCTTCATGCAGACTGCATCTGCAGGCCTTTTTTTAGAATATTGATGCCTGCATTCATATCCCGGTCATGAACTTCATGACAGCTGGGGCACTCCCAGATACGAATGCGCAGATTTTTCACCAGCGGATTCTGATATCCGCAGACACTGCAGGTCTGGCTGCTTGGATACATCGTTGGCACTCTGCGGATTTCATTGCCATACCAGGCAGCTTTATATTCCAGCATTTCAAAAAACCTTGCCCACGAAACACTGGCTATGGATTTTGCCAGTTTATGATTCCGCATCATCCCCTTCACATGCAGGTCTTCGATGCAGATGGTTTGGTTTTCACGCACCAGCATCGTTGACTGCTTTTGCAGGAAATCATTTCTTTGATTCGTTACTTTCTCATGTACCCGGGCAACCCGGATCCGCTGCTTATCGCGGTTATGGGAACCTTTCTGTTTTCGGGAAAGTCTGCGCTGTTCTCTTCTAAGCTTTTGCATTGCGCGTTCCAGATATCTGGGATTCGATACGGCATTTCCATTACTGTCAGAATAGAATGTTTTGATTCCGACATCAATTCCAATCGTTCCTCCCTGATTGGGACGTGGTTCCGGTTCAAATTCAACATTCAGCACCGCAAAATATTTTCCGGACGGCGTATATTCAATGGTTACGTGATGGATTTTTCCCACTTCCATCGACTGACGCACTTTAACATATCCGAGTTTCGGAAGTTTGATATATCTTCCCACAATACGAATATTGTCTTTTTGATTTACCGTTCTGTAGGACTGAAACCGGTTATGTTTGCTTTTGAAGGTTGGATAGGAAGCTCTTTTTTGAAAGAAATTCACAAATCCCCGGTCAAGATCCCGCAAAGACTGCTGCAATGCAATGGAATCTGCTTCTTTCAAAAAAGCAAACTCTTCCCGCTTTTTCAGTTCTGTCAGCATGGCAGATGTCTGGCCATAGCCGATTTTTTCTCCTTTTTCATAGCCTTCCTTACGCATGGCAAGTCCCCGGTTGTAGATGAGCCTGCAGCATCCCAGCGTCTGGTGAATAAAGGTTTTCTGTTCTTTATTCGGGTAGATTCTGAATTTGATCCCTTTTTGCATTATCCTATCTTATCCTTTTGTCTCCGCGATGTTTTCTGGTTTCCGATATACCGTTTTACTGCTTCCAGCAGTATAGGAATAGGATATCATATTTTTTTATTTCATACGACTACTATTTTGTCCATCTCAATTACTTGCGTAAATTCGATGGACGCGTATATCCCCATAGCTGAAGCAAGGGGTTTTACGACGCATTGGATAAAATCAGTTGTATCATTCTATTAGTCTTGCTACGAAATGCCATTTTGGTTCTCTCCTGTTTTATATTCCTGGAATAAGCGATCAAGCGTACATCGGCTTATTTTCAATTCCTTCGCAATCTGTGTTTTTGTTGCCTTGCGTGTCATATAACGATTGTAGTATTCTTCAATATTGGAAATAACAATTTTGTTTCTACCTTTGTAGCGTCCCTCTTTTTTGGCGATTGCTATTCCTTCACGCTGCCGTTCCAGAATCATTTCTCGTTCAAACTCTGCAATGGCTGCCATCATGGTGAGCTGCAAACGTCCTGTTGGTGTCGATGTATCAAAGTTTTCTTTTAGGCTTACAAATTTTGCTCCGGCATCTTCGATTTTTTCCACAATACTTAAAAGATCAACTGCGGTTCGGCCGAGTCTGGAAAACTCCTCTACATATACGACATCATCTTCCCGAATGTATTCCAGCATTTCTTGGAGTTTAGGTCTTTTCATTGTTTTTCCAGATGCCTTTTCAATAAACCACTTATCAATGTTATATTTTCCCAATGCCTCTTGCTGCCTGGCTTCATTTTGGTCAACCGTTGATACTCTTACATAAGCAATATTCTTACCTTTACTCATTTTTTCCTCTTTGTACAAATAAATTCTAAGATATAATCTACATTTTGTTTAATAATTAAATTTATAACTCTATTTTAACATTTTATTTTCTATTTGGCAATGTATAAAAACGTACACCCTATTTAGACATTTTATTTTTCACGATCGGATTGCTTTTCGTATATTGCAAAAAAAAATTGCATATGCTATAATGCCAGTAGGCAAAATGAAGAGATAAATTCATAGTAATGCAACGAAAACCCCGGAGGTGCGAACTCCGGGGTTTTCTGTCCGTTTGGGCGAGGTGGATTAGTCCTCAGGCTGGCTACCAGCTGCTATTTTCTGTCCAGCCATTTGCAGATGTAGTAGGCGACTACACTTGCCAGAACAGAAAGCAAAAATGAAGAGATCATGTTCATAGTAACGACCCCCTTCCTGCACCAGTTTAGGGGCGGTAGCTTCTGAATTATAACATAAGGATATTGTGAAATACAAGATGCGGATGTCTGTGGAAATAAAAAAAAATTAAACTTCTCATTTTGTTGACAAGTGACGGCGAATGTGGTATTCTATAGAAGAAAAGAAATAAAAAATTTTTTTACCACCAAAGAGGTAAAAAGAAATTTTATCACTAAAGGAGGAATTTAAAATGAAAAAGAAAACAACGATCGATTTATTCCGTGCGCTGGTTATCGCAGCCTTAGAGGAAAAGGGGTACGATGTCGTTTCAGATGACACAGGATACATCCATGCTTGCCCGGAGGAAGAGGGGAAACCAGAACTTCTTCTGGCAGTAATCAGCCGGTGCCTTTCCAACGGAGAACGTCGGGAGAGCCCACAGGTGTTGGCGAGCCGGACTTTAGTGGAAAAGCTCAAGACGAAAGCGGATTCAATGGCTGGCGATGTTATGCCTTGTGTTGCATTTGGCGTTGCACGATATACGTATTTCGATTCCGAAGTTTGTGTGGTGCCTGTATCGGTGTGGGATGAATTGGCAGAAACTGGAGGCGTATATTCCGAAACTGCGGGAGGAGTTTTCTATAACTACCAGGCAGCGGGAGAATCACTTCCACCGTATGCAGTTTTGAGAGTGAACTGGAGTGCAAAAGAGTATTAATCGTATCCAAAAAAGAGCAGGCGGTATACCGCTTGCTCTTTTTTTCTTTACATTTATGCTTTTTTGAAGTATACAAAAATCCACGTTTTTTGATCATAAAAACATGGTTTTTCATTTATTTCTCAAGTGAATTACTCAACGAATTTTTGCTGAGTAATTCACTTGAGATTACAATGTATCACTCTTCGAAAGTTTTCATACAATGTACAACTACACTTTGTCCAACCACTTCAAAGTGATATTTGTATTCTGCAAAAGACACATCAAATTTTCCTTCCGCAATTGACGGATCAGTTTCCTCTTTCGGGAAACATTCTGGCACTGTTGAAATGTATTCACTCATGTTTTTATAGACATTGTATTTTACTTCTCGATTTTTCGGATGATTTTCAATCATCACTTCAAAAACTCCAACTTTTATTACATCGCAAATTTTAACAAAATCCCCTATTGTCAAAAATTGGTTATTATAGTTATCTGCAATAGTTTTTGAGAAAAAAATATTTTCCATTTTATATACCTCCTTAAGTAAACTCTTTCAGCTCATCCCTGAAGCTTTCCCTAATACTCTTCATTATATAGTTTCAAGTATTCCGTATCAAGTTTATTCCAAGTCGTAAGCACTTCTTTAAATTCCTTTGAATCTCTACTGGTTGTTTTTAATTTTTTCCAAGCTTCTTGTACTCGTTTTTTTCTTTCTTCTTTTGTCATTTCTTCTTTTCCTTTCTGTACAAATAAAGATCACGGGAATCAATTCTCTAAAAAACCTTCTGGGGCTTGTTTCTGAGGGGGGATGCTCTTGATTTTTCGAATGTAGAAGTGTGCATTTTCTTTCTCCTTTCTGCTATATTTTTTTCTTCCGGGTTCTCGATCTTCGGGGGTTTGCGGGCATGATAAATACACCATCCCTGTAAGGATGATAGGGCGGCGCAGCCGTTCATCTTGACCCTATCATCCTTACAGGGATGGTGTATAATGCACGCTTAAAACCCCTGATCGAGGAACCGGAAGAAAAAATATAGCAGGGAGGAGAAAGACATTTTCCACGGACATTCGAAAAAAGTCCCCCTAGGGGGATTTAGGGGGGACTTCTATTTTTCCTTTTTCTGCCGGGCTTTTTGCAGCTCTTTTTATCAAAAAAGAGCTGCTTTCCGGCAAGTGGTCTGGGAGACGGGCAGACCAACGCGCAGCGGTGCTGGGAATGGTACCCGCCAAATGTTTCAAATTAACCCTTGCTTTTTGATGCTTTTTATGATATATTTTAAATACCTTATAATTTAAAATTTGCAAAAACAAAAAAGAGAAATGTGATGACTTCCATTTCTCTTTTTTGTATGCTTTGTGTCCAATCACTTCATGTTTCAGTATGTCTTGTTGCCAATATATAAACCATCATCTTTGCTTGCGTATTGTTCCCATAATTTTTTGAATAAAGCAACTGTTGCATCAAACATCTTATTCTTTTCAGTTCCTCCCTCGTTTTTCGCGAAATCAATAAAATCATATTCATTTGCACAATCAGGTACAAGATAAATCCATGTAAAATAAGCAGATTCATTATTCATGTTTCGAACCATAATGTCCATTGCAATAATTGCATTTAACCTCTCCATTTCTTTCCGCGAAAAATTTTTCACAATTACTTTTGCATCTTCTTCCCAATTTACTAAAATCATTTCTTTTCCCCTCTCTTTTTCTCTTCCAGTAAAATTTCCTCTTCAATTGCACTCCAATCCACAGTTCCTGATCCGATTTTTATTCCCGTAGAAATACCAGAGTCGTTCTTTTTCATTCTATACAGCAAATAGAACAGTCCTTCATTGCTCTCCCCATCAGAACTAACCATTAGTTCCTCCAGATTGTCTCCATATACAATGTCGTTTAGAATTCCTTCCGCTGGACTATTTGCAAAAAAATCCAATCCATATCCTGCTGTTCCATATCTTTCATCTTCCGCCGTAACAATCATCACATATTTTTTGTCTATTTTCATTGGATCATCGCTCCTCTCTTAGTGTAACATCCTCCCCCGTCTATAGAGGCGTGGGATTCCTTTCCGTGTCAACGCTTGACACCTAACCTTCCAGTTCATCTAAATGGAAATTGTATTCAGGACGAACATCACCAATATAATCATTTTCATACTGCATATGGTCACATATGTCAGGAACATCAACAAGAATATAATCTTCGTGTGTTTCTTTCACCGTTCCTTTATGCCATTTTTGCCATATATCATCCGCAACAAATACTCTCACTTTCTGACCGACATGGAAAATATGTGTTAAATCAGCCATTCTTATTAACCTCTTTTCTCGTTTTTCTTGTGTCATACATTGACACAAGACATATTCACATTTTTATAAAAATTTACTGGAGCCAGCGTTCCCTCAAAACCTTCTGGGGCTTGTTTCTGAGGGGGGATGCTCTTAATTTTTCGAATGTAGAAGTGTGCATTTTCTTTCTTCCTTCCTGCTATATTTTTTCTTCCGGGTTCTCGATCTTTCGGGGGTTTGCGGGCATGATAAATACACCATCCCTGTAAGGATGATAGGGCGGCGCAGCCGTTCATCTTGACCCTATCATCCTTACAGGGATGGTGTATAATGCACGCTTAAAACCCCTGATCGAGGAACCGGAAGAAAAAATATAGCAGGGAGGAGAAAGACATTTTCCACGGACATTCGAAAAAAGTCCCCCTAGGGGGATTTAGGGGGGACTTCTATTTTTCCTTTTTCTGCCGGTGCTTTTTGCAGCTCTTTTCATCGGAAAAGAGCTGCTTCCGGCAAGTGGTCTGGGAGATGGGCAGACCAACGCGTAGCGGTGCTGGGAATGGTACATAACAAATAAAACAAACCGCATTTTTCCACCTTATCGTTTTTATACAAAAAAAGAGTAGCAAAATCATCACTTTTTCTACTCTAAAGAAAACATTTCTTCCAGGTCCAGACATCCCGGACAAGTATTTCTATATACTTTCGTACAGCATTTAACATACGTCAAAATAAACTGCTTTATGAAATTGCGACAAGAAGCTTTAAGTCCCCCTTTCCGGGGGATTTAGGGGGCTTTTATTCTAGTTTTCCTGTGTCAAGGATTGACACAGGAAAATTCCTTTTTGTTTTGTAAAGTAGACTAAACGGCTGCTCAGAAAAAGAGATTGGATAGATAGGATATACATCCCACCTTATTGTAGCGGCAAAACTGTATATTTGAGCCATTCCTATAGAGACAAAAAAAGATTCCCTATTCCGGGAATCTAATGGGAATACTTTGATTTTTCCTTTTTCTGCATAAAAACAGTCTAGGAAATGGGTAGACCAATCACAGCGATGCTGGGAATAGTATCTACCCATTTTTTGTCTGAAAATTAGTTCTCATTTTTACTCAAACGTAACTGCTTGTATTTCCCGCAAACTGGTATAATTTTTTTCACCGATAATCAAATGATCCAGTAGTGAAACGCCAATCAAACTTCCCGCTTTTCCAATACTTTCTGTAATTTGAATATCTTCTTGGGACGGATTTGTGTCTCCACTCGGGTGATTATGGCACAGAATAAATGACACAGCACCAGCCAACAGCATTCGAATTAATATTTCTCTTATAGAAATCAAACTACAATTAACGGTTCCTTTTCCCACTTCAAAAATTCCAGTAATTTGATTTTTCGTGTTCAACGCAATAGCATATATATGTTCTTCTGGTAGATCACTTATCCGGAAGCAACTTTCCATGATCTCTGCTACATTTGCCGGAGAATTGCACTTACTCTCGCATAAAAAAGATTTCTGTGTTTCTAAATATGGAATTCTATTCTCATTAAGCATCATCTGATATTCTTTTATTCTTTTATTCTTTTCATTTTTTCCTTTCCGTGGTTCGTGTCAATCATTGACACGAACCACTTTTGAATTTTTTATTTACGCCGCCATACTGTTTCTTTCATGGCGGAATTTTTGCAATTACACTTCCATGATGTATGATTTATTACCGAGTTGTTCAACTGGTGAAACTAATATGTCATTCACTCCTTGAATCATTTCATCCATGTATCTTTCATCTATTTCTTCATCCCATGGGAGAAACATCATTTCATGAATTGAAGAGGGTATAACCACTATTTTGTTTATATCCATTTCGTGACAATAATCTGAAAGCCTTTCTTTATTTATGATTGCCGATGCGCCATATTTCCTTTCTTTATTTGTTACTACATATAGCGGTATTCTTATAAAATCTTTCACATCTGCTACGTCTTTAAAAAAATCTGCCATTGAAAAAATAATGCTGTCTCTTTTCGTATTTTCTTCTGCGGCTCTCCATGCGCTTTCCACTGGTACATTAAAATATTTAAGGAAATCATCATTTATATTAATTTTTCCATCCTCTGTCATAATATATAAATACTCTTCAATTCCATCAAAATCCGATTTCCGTTTCAACATATTACTGTTATATTCCGTTCTCTGAAAACCGATTGTGATTTTCTGTAAAACTTCTTTGTCGTTCTTTGGAAAATCGTTTAACTTAGGACTATTTTCCCATACGACCTCGATGATTCTTTCCACCACTTGTTCAAAACTCAAGTTTTCCATTTCTTTCATTTCTTCTAAAGTATCCATATAAATTACCCCAAAAACGCTCTGAACTTTTTCGTTCTCCATTTTTGTTTCCGGCAAATGAATTGAAATTCCATCACAAATGACACCATTTTTCACTACATTTTTTTCTTCTGCAATATATCCTCTTTTACGTAACTCATTGATTACCATTTTTCTATCCAACATAATATTTTCTCCTTATCAATTTAAAATTTGCCGGAGCCGATGCTCCCAAAAACCTTCTGAGACTTGCTTCAGGAGGGGGTGCTCTTAATTTTTCGAATGTAGAAATGTACATTTTTTCTCTCCTTTCTATGTATTTTTCTTCTGATTTCTTGATCTATCGGGGTTTGCGGGTATGAAAAATACAGCATGGGCAAAAAGCTGATAGGGCGGCGTAGCCGTTCATCTTGACCCTATTAGCTTTTTGTCCATGCTGTATAATGCACGCAAAAAACCCTGATCGAGAAATCAGAAGAAAAATACAAGAGATTGGAGAGAAACATTACATAGAGACATTCGAAAAAAATCCCCCATCGGGGGGATTTAGGGGGGACTTCTATTTTTCCTTATTCTGCCGGGCTTTTTGCAGCTCTTTTTATCAAAAAAAGAGCTGCTTTCCGGCAAGTGGTCTGGGAGATGGGCAGACCAACGCGCAGCGGTGCTGGGAATGGTACACAACCAATATGACAAACAGAACTTTTCTAACTTATCATTTTTACACAAAAAAGAGAGGAAAAATCATCACTTTTTTGTTTTAAAAAACATTTCTTCCAGGCATCCGGGACAAGTGTTTCTCTATATGTCCGCACATCGTTTCATATGCGTTATGATAAACCTTACAAAATATCATCAAGAAACTTTAAGTTCACCTTTATGGGGGCTTTTATTCCAATTATCCCGTGTCAATCGTTGACACGGGATAATTCCTTATAATCATTGCTTTGTTCAACTTTCATTATTTGTTCTGGATTTTGCTTCATAGCATCCATGTACATTCGGAAAGCCCTTTCAGCAGCAACTGTCTTGGTTTGTCCAAGGCTCTCACAGAATTGCTCAAATTCCTCATGTAAAGCTCTGTCGAGATACAGATTCAAGTATCGCCCGTCTTTCTTTGGTCTAGGCATTTATATCACCATCCTCTATTATTATTTGAATTTTATTTCGGAATAGTCCGTTTATACAACAATCACACACAGATTTGTTCCATAGATTTTGCTTATTAGACAATTCCTCTATAGTACCAATCCATAATGGTTCGCCGAGCAATGATAGATTAGTTTTATTAACTTTCTGTTTCCCTTCCATTATAACAAATTTTTGTGCGTCTTTATAAGCCAACCCTGCTTCATGCAATAAATCTATTTTCTTGGATGCTATTCTATGTGAACGAAGTGTTTTGGTTTTACAATTCGCATTTATATATGCTTTTTGTGTCCAAAGTTCACACTTTCGAAAACCACAACTTATTAAAAGATAAACTAATTGTTTAACTGTAACATTCTCACCACACAGCATAAAACGTAATTTCCTCCTTTAGCGTCCGTCATTATAGCAATTATAAAAGGCGTCAACTAGATCCGCCAGATCTTGAGCAGACAATTTTCCAGCCAAAGCGGGAGGGATGCGATTGTAACAAGCACGAAAAGTGTCATCAAATGCGCCTATCTTGCTGCACTTTTTAACACGCTGATATTTTGCCATGAAAAAGACATCCGGAAGAGAAAGGTCGCCATTTTTTAAAGACGCGGTAACCTCGCCACTAAAAACAGAGGTATCGAGATCGAGCAGCTCCTCAAGCGAGCAGCCAAAAGCAGACGTGAAAGCCTGGACGACTTTTGCCGACATGTTTTGTGTAGAACACTCTCCAGACTCATACTTCTGTAAAAGTCGGATATTAACACCGACTTTTTTTGAAAAATCGCTTTGCGTCATTCCGCAAAGCGTTCTGATTTCTTTAATTGTTGCCATATTCTGTTCCTCCCTGTGTTTGTTTCGTTCCTTAACTTTGATTACATCATACGCCAATTTTGGCGTAAAGTCAATATAAAAAGAGAAAAAATATAGTAAAATAAAGTGTTGACAATACGCCAATATTGGCGTATAACAAAAACAACAAAGGAACAATAAAGAAAACGGGAGGAAATAAGAATGAAAATTTATTTTGAAAAGACAAACGGAAACAACAAAGTGATCTTTACAGATGGAAAGACCGCAAAAGTATTTGACGGAGCACCGACCGGAAGAGTTGATGGCGTAGACTTATATGGAAAAACGCAGCGGAAGAATTAAGAAAGAAATACGAACCGGCGGCTTTTGACTTCGAAGACGTGAGTGATCACAACGAAGTGGATTTTGAAGAGATCGAAGAGGAACTGGAAGAATCCGACCTGATCTGTGAAAGATAAGGAGAGCATAAATAAATGGGAATGTACGCAGAAATCAATGTGTGTTTTGATTTGACAAAAGGCACACCAAAGAATGTTGTTGATGTTTTATATTATCTTATAGATGATAATGATAAACCTTCAGATTTACCTAATCATGAATTTTTTAAGTGTGATAGATGGGATATGGTAGCTTGTTGTGATAGTTATTATTTTGACGGAATGACTAATAGCAAGATCATGTTTGATAACATTTCAAAATGTTATAAGGTTAATATTCGAGCCAATTTAAAAAATTATGATAATGAGATTGATAAGTTTCTACATTGGTTAGCACCTTACATTGATACAGAAGGATTTATTGGATATACAAGGTACGAAGAGTACGATGATCCTACATTGATTTATATTGATGATAGAGATGTGATATATAAGGGCGTTGAATAGAGAATATATAGTTATAAAGGAGGAAAACGAAAATGAAAAAATATGAATTAAAGAAATGTAGCGCGGAGTTCGCATGGAAGGAAAGAAAAGAAATAAAAAAAGTTGAGTTTCAAAACTCAACTTTTTCATAGTCTTATTTCCATATCACAAAATCTGTCCGCGTTTGATTATCATCCGAATTTTCCGCAACTCCTTAATATCATCATACGGGTTACCGGGGAGGACTAACAAATCAGCTTGTTTCTCGATTTCTACGGAACCCACTTTATCGGCTACTCCCAATGCCTCGGCTGCAACTTTTGTCACCGTGAAAATCGCCTCCATTGGATAAAAACCACATTTCTCTACGTACAAGTCAAGTTCGTCGAAAATAAAAGGAAAGGGACGGTTTAAATCATTGATGTAATCGGTACCCGCACAGATTTTCACACCGATCTGGTTTGCCCTTCCCACAAAACGAGCAGACCAATCCATCTTATTTTCCATACACAAGAAAAGAGTAGGATCAAAAATAAGTCCTTTTGATTTTACGGTTTGTAGAAACCGTTCTACCGATATTTTATTATGATCAATCTTGTCGTAAAATTTCTCGTAATTCTCAAAGATATTCCCGCTCAACTCTTCCGATACCCCTTCCCACTCCAACATATAAGCATGAGAGATCACCTGTACCCCGGCATCCGCAACATCCCACGGTTTGGCGGGGAAAAGCGTGGCATGTCCCCATACCTGTAACC
>OJNQ01002208.1_pt1 | contig 12794 bp, 15 predicted proteins | sample 1597621 | NCBI WGS metagenome assembly OJNQ01 (sample SAMEA2452137, study PRJEB22498) | human gut metagenome | reverse complement strand
TTACTTACCTTTTTACTTACCTTTTTACTTACCTTTTTACTTACCTTTTTACTTACCTTTTTACTTACCTTTTTACTGTAAATATTACAGTTTAAAATTGTGTAAACCGGTGATTTCGTTTTACGTTTCCCTGACTCAAAATTTATTAGACCTTTTTGCTGTAATCTGTTGCGTGCTTCAATCATAGTCTTTTCTGTGACACCGATAGTGACGCAGATTAACCCGTTGGGACACTCAAAGGGATTCTCCCAGTTCCTATTATTGCTCTCTTGCAAAAGGAAGAAGTAGAGGTCGGCCTCCACACTGGTTATTCGCACTTCACGTCGTGTTTGCCAAAAAAGGTTTATTAATTGTATATAGTTCATAGGTAAGTATATATAAGGGAAATATTATAAAAAAACTATCGGGATATTTTACGCTACCACACATAAAACATCCCGATAGTTAAGGGTTAACCCAAATATTTTTCTGTTGGTGGTAGTCAACAATTGCAAAGATGCAATTTAATTTCTAATTATCAAATACGTAAGCATATAATTTTTATTTTTTAAGTTTTGCAAAGTCCGGGCAAGTTCTTAAGGCTGTAGATCGGTTAAACCCTAACTTCTTGCAGAATACCATATAATTATTCACTTCTCCATAATGATTTTCGCATTCGGTACAACGGATTACCTCAGCCTTTTTATTCTCCTTTTCTTTCTTTTTTGTAACGTTCTTTTTCATCGTCTATATATTTATTTGAATAATCCAATATTTTGTGTAAATCGTTTCTTTCATAAATAGTTACGCTTAATAATATTGCCGGTATCATTATCAAATTGCATTTCTTCACAAAGAAAGAAAATGTTTTATAACTTAAATAAGGGCATATTATCACAAATATGGAGAGAAGGAAAGCGTAACCAATAATCACAACTCCCAATAAGATAATTAATCCTCCCATGATGATATTTTTTTTACTCTTAAGACTCTCATTTCCTTATCGACAATATATTTCTTGTATTCGTCCGGATGATCTTTTGAAAATCTGTTCTTGTCGAAAAAAGACATTTTTGTCACTTTCAGAGTTGCACAATCAATGCCTCCGACATTCAAAATCTCATTGCCCCCTATTTTCACCGATATTATGTTTTTTAATTCTTCTATTTCCTTTTCTATGTTCTTTTTGTCTTTCAATAAGCTGTTATATCTTTCAATAATATTCCTGAATGAGTCTTCTGCATATACACAACCCCCTTTTTGAACTTCTTTAAATTTAATCCGGATATCCTCCAGAGTTTCAGAAGGCGGTACGCCGTCGCCAAATATATATTTCTCTGTCCAATCTATCCCTTTTTTTATTATATCTTTTGCGAAATCTTCATCTATATTAAAATATCTATACTGGATAGTTTTATTCCCGTCATAGACACATAATACCGCCATATCATACCCGCCTATATACATTTGGGCTTGGATTTGACAATACCACTCTTTTGGCAATTCATCATCTTTGTATATATCTATATATCTCTTTGTGTCTTTTATTTCAAGGATAACCCTATTTTTACGCTCTCTCTTGAATAATTCCCTATCGGGTGATACTTCTATATACCCGGGGAGATCATCACGCCTTAAAACGAAGTATTTTTGCGTATTCTTCACAACTCTTTCCGTGCTCACATTCTCGAAATATTCGGCGATAGAATTTTCAAACAAATTTCCTCTTATTGTATTTGTATTTTCTGTTATTTCTCCTTTTTTTATCTTATCCCAATATTGGAAAGGTGTCATGTATTCACTATATCCTAAAATTATCCCGATATTCGATGAACTTAATTTAAATGACTCGTTTTTATGTTTTAGCCATTCTTCTCTATTTTTAAAAACTGTCTTTCGTATCATACTAAATCGTTATCTAAATATTCAACCTGTGTTAATTCTTCATTTATAGGTGTACATTGGTCGTACTTTAATCCTAATTCCAAAGGGGAGACAGCGTCTCTCATATCAGCCTTTGCCGCAAATTCCTTCAACAATAATTTTAATACCGTTTTTTTTGCCATTACATTAAAATCGTCTATCCACAACCCTTTTTTAGCTCTGAAAGATTGTGAATATTTTTTCGCATGTTCTACAATTTCCTCTTTTGACATGTACTTAAATTTTTCAAAGCCTGTTTTGTATCTTATAAAAGCAAGGTTTCCTGCATAAACCCCGTCGTTCAGTTGTTTTAAAAACGTTACATCTCCTGTAAATTTATTTACTTCTATTTCACCCTCGTATATTCTTGTCTCGTTTATTGTCTGGAGCAAATTAGAACGCAAAGCAAGTTCTATATACCCGTTTTTCATTATTTGAAATTGGCATTGTCCCTTATAGGGAATTATCGCTGATTGACCACATGATTTATCAAGAGACAAATCAGTCACCGCTGCACAGAGCGACGAATAAATTATACTAAGCGGATCGACTTTTTGTAGTTCCGCGCTTGAGTAAGCGGTTAATATTATGTTTTGGCACATTGCTATACCTTTTTTTTCGCCTAATATATCGATAAATCTATCTTTATAAGAGCCTTTTGTAAGGCTCTTTTTAAGTAGTTCAAAAGGTTTTAATGTCGGCCTTTTAACTTGAGCTTCTGAGCTTTTTGAAATAGATTCTTTTATATCCATAATTATTTTTTTTTATTATTGATCACTCTACACTCGTAAATTTTCTCTATTTTGTTATTACATTCTTCTTCGTTATATATTTTATCCATATACATGCCTAAAAAGAATATTAATAAAAGAATAATTATCTTATATTTCATACCAATAACACGATAAAAAGTCTGTAATTTCTTTTTTAAACATCTCTGTACGACCCTTCTCTGATTCTTCGACATCTATTTCTTCATCTCTATATAGCATATATATATCATATTTAATCTTATAACATTTTCCATTGTCGAAATGTAATTCATAACATATTTGGATAATTTCATCCCCAAAATCTTTATCGAAATCGGATCTAAATCTATTTAGATTCCCCGATAAAATTTCTTTTTTTTCTTCTTCAGTTGATCCGTTAACAAAATCTGAAAAAATGAGGTAATATATATATGATTCATTTATTTTCATAACTCTATATTTTATTAAATTCAAAACTTATGTTCTTCGGCAATTTTGAATAATCTACACTCTTTATAAAATCTTTATATTGATTTTCAGTCATTACGCCCTCTCCATTTTTTAATAAGTTTATCGACAAAATATTTACCGAGCGCAAATATGCGTGACAATCAATTCTTATCCCTTTATCAAATAGATATTGCAGCACTTGTATTTCGTTGTCTATTTCTTTTTTTTCGCTTTCTAATTTCTTTTTCTCGCTTTCTAACCTCTGCATTTGGATTTCTCTCATTTTTTCCCCCCTCCTTTTAATAACGTTATCTATTGTAAAATATCCTTTTTCATGCATTTTTTTTATCCTGTCTTTTCCCTCTTTCCCCAATGGGATGTAATCGAAAATTCCCAATATGTCGGGATTTTCGAATTCATCACCCGTTAATTTCTCTAATAATTTAATAGCTTTTTTGGCCTTTCTCCTCAATGAAAAAATGATGTCATTTTCTTCTAAGAAATATTTTATATAATCTATATCCTCCCCCCAACAAATTATTTCTTTGGCCATTCCTTTAGATATGTGCAGAGTTCTACAAATAGCATCTGTTTTGTTATTATCAATAGCAAATTTTAAATTTGAAAGCATGTACGTCGGCATTCCATAAGAGTCATTTCCATGTATATCAACAAATATCTTAAATTCTGGAAAATATTTTACTATTTCGTCGTGAATGCATCCGGAATCAAAAACATTTTTTATCCCTCCATTAAGGTTGTATTTTTCTCCCGTAGCGTAAAAATAAGAATTGCCGTTTTCTTTTATATATCTTAAGCCTATTTCTACATCTATGAATGTATTTTTACCTATTTTTTTTGTTTCTGTGTATTCTAACTCATTCTTTTTCATAATGTCATTTTTTAATTAAATAATATTTACTCATCACCGTAAACCCTCGCATCGCCGCAAACCCTCGCATCGCCGCAAACTTTCGCATCACCGTAAACCCTCGCATCGCCGTAAACCTGCGCATCACCGTAAACTTTCGCATCACCGCAAATCCAAGCATTGCGGTAAACCTGCGCATTACCGTGAACCCACGCATTGCCGTAAACTTTCGCATCACCGTAAACCCGCGCATCACCGTAAACTTTCGCATCGCCGCAAACCCACGCATTATCGTAAACTTTCGCATTGCCGTACACCCACGCATCGCCGAATTGTGACAAATTACTTTCTTTTTGAACGTATCCGCCCAAATCACCATTTTTAACATCCGAAAAATCTTTTAATGCCTTTATTCTGTACAACTTAATTCCTGAATTATTAATTATAAATTCTTCTGTAATTTCAAATTTCTTTCCCATTGTTTTCTCTCCTTAATTATTTTAAATTTCTACCGGGTCATTTCCCCAATTCATTTTTTTACCTATTATTTTTTCTATTGTTCCATGAGGCAACAATATTTCGTAATTAATGCAATATTCGCCCATGTTTAAATATTCTTGATCTCGCCAATGGTCTAAATTTTCATCTTGCTGCAATATCTCTTCATACCTATTGCCATTATTGTCTATTTTGCCATACCACGAGTTAATGTATTTTTTTATATATCCATATCGTTTTGGCAAATTCCGGCAAATCAATTCTTCGCCATTTTTATTCACGCATAAATAAGCCATATTTTTACCTTTGAAATACAAACCCGTCATCAAACCAGTAGTCGGACATGAACAAATCACGGGCAAACTTTTTATAATCGAAATAATCCTTTGCGAACTCCGGCAGGTCGTAACATTCTTCCACGATTTGGTAGGCGAAATCTTCTTCATCGTCATATTGTCCCTGATATTCGTTCTGAAAGTTCCGTACAAGGTCTTCCGCATCTTCCTTGCTCAAATCATGGCTTTGGTAGTTGCACCACACGAAAAAGGCTTCCTGTTCGGTGTCGCACAACTTTTCCACCGCATCCCGCAAGGTGAAGAAGTTCTCGGAAATCCAGCTTTCGCCGATTAGGTTTGCCGGCACGTTCTCCCAGTCCTGAAACATATACTCTGCATCTTCTTCATCCTTGTGAAGCTCCCGGCAGGCTTCGTAAAAATCGTCCTTGTCCGAATAGTCCGACAGGTCAAGCCATGCCCCGAACAGTGAACCGTTGTTATACTTGCCGTAAGTGCCTACATAAACTCTCGCATTTGACAAATCATAAGTTTTCATGTTTGTTCCCTCTAAAGCTGGAAATTTGATTAAAATGTCATTCTTTATCATAATTGTACGTTTTAGGTTTGTTCCCTTTTTTGTATATGCAAATGTACTTTTTATATACATTATATCCTAATATTATTCCGTATTTAACTATATTTTAACGCAAGGTTTTCGTAACTTATTACGTATCAGTATACATTATATTTATTACGTAACATCTGTTAACTTTTACGTCCCCCCCTTATTAACGTATTTGTTCTTTTTTGTCGTATTCAATAAACCTTCCTTTTTTAACATTAGGATTACAATTCTGCACCGCTATCTTATTGCTGGCGTAAGGTGCAATGACACCCTATATATATAATATATATACGTAATATATATACAATATAGTTATTATTTCATTTTAATGAAATAATAACGGTAACGTACGATTAAGTGCATAGAGGATAATTGTTAAATGAGAAAGCGATTAACTTAACTCTGTTAATTTGTTGAGGGGTTGAGAAAACTTTGAGAAAACGTTTGGAAAGTTTTTTTGAAGCTCTGAGAAAACGTTGAGAGGTCGTTGGGAAAACTTTGATGCGAGGAAGGCGAAATAACTTGCTGCCCCGTTGCCCGAACTTGCGATTGAGCGCAAAATTGGACGAGCGAGCGAAGCGAGCGAGGATGTTTGTTTGATGAATTAATTTCAGGGTAAACAGGGGTGGGGGTGTGGGGCTTACTAATCTTCCTCCGATATTGTAAGATAAAAAAAAATGTCTATATTTGTGGGTATGAGTGCACAAGATGTATTATTAATGCAGAAGGCGAATGAGCGAGAAGAGCAGTTACGACGTTTGCCGGACTTACCGAAGATAGGGATCAGTGAGGAGGAGAAGCGAGATTTCTACAACAAGTTTGGTAAGAGTGCGAGTATGTTGCAATGTTTGAATTTGTATGAAGAGGTAAACAGGTTAACGAAGCTGTTGATATTGAGTGACAATGAGAAGGAGATACAGAGGATAAGTAAGAAGTTGGATGTATATAACAAGATAGTTACGTTATATAAGAATTCGAGTGATACGGTGAATAAGATGGGCGTAGGGCTAATAAGCAAGGAGGATAAGTTGGGAGAAGAGGGAGAAATAGAAGTAGACGGGATAGACATAAAGATAGAGAGATGAGGATAGACATGAACATACCGTTAAAGCCGAAGCAGGTACAGATGTATAACATGTTGATGTCACGGCGTTATAGGGAATTTTTATTTTATGGTGCATCACGGAGTGGGAAGACGTTTGTGATAGTATATTTTTTGATAGTACAGTGTATAGTGTATGGGGCGAATTGTTTGGTATTGCGGAAGACGTTTCAGAGTTTATTGGATGGGATGTTGAGTCAGACAGTACCGGCGGTATTAGGAGCGATAGCGAAGCATAATGGGATAAGCAGTATTGAGATGTTTCGAGTAAGGGGGACGAAGTTCTGCAGGTATATAGGGAACAAGCAGAGTTTGGTCTTTTACAATGGGCATTACATAAAGTTTTTCAGCATGTTAGGGCATGGGGGAAAGGACAGTGGCAGCAAGTATGATACGATCTTATCTACGGAGTGGGGGCATATATTTGCGGATGAGATAAGTGAGTTGACGTGGCAGCCGATAAGTAAGTTATATTCGAGGTTATGTCAGTTATTGACGGATAATTTTCCGAATTACATGTTATTTGCGTTGAATCCTTCGTTAAAGAGTCATTGGAATTACAAGCGGTTTTTCAGGCATGAGGAGATAGGGACGAATAAGAAGTTGCCTAATGAGATAACGGACAGGTTTTATATAATGAAGTTCAACATAGGGGATAATGAGGGGAACATATCGTCTGAATACAGGGCTACGTTAGCTAATGCTTCGAGGACAGACAGGAAGCGGTTTTTGGAGGGGGATTATTATGATGAGAGTGAGGGAGAGATATTTACGTGTATTCCGTGGGGAACTCTCCCTTCATGGGAGAGTTTCAGGAAGTTATTGATATACATAGACCCTTCCGCAAAGGAAACTGCGAAGAATGACTACAAGGCGGTAGTATTGTTAGGGATAACGAATAACAGTGTATGGTTGATAGGCGTACATGCGATACAGGGGAGCACCTATGAGATGTTGGAAGGGTTATATGATTTGTACATGATGCCGCCTTATCCGCCGGACATAGTTATAGAGAACAAGCAGATACCTTTTGATTTTGAAGATACGATAACGGCCTTTGAGGAGGAGAAGGGGGTTATTTTCCCTATAGAGAAAGACAACAGGAACAATGGCAACAAGTTTTTGAATATTGAGTCTACGTTAGAGCCTATGTTCAGGAATCATCGTTTTTTCTTTAATGAAGAGATGAGGGACACGGAAATGGGGGATTTAGCGGTAGATCAGTTCATTAATTTTTCATACAGTTCTATTGAAAAGGATGATATTCCGGATGCTGTAGCTAAGGGTACATCTTTAATAAACAGGTATAAGATAACTCATTCTTCGGATAAGAAGATATCTGACATATATTGTGTTGTTGACGGACAATTAATTAAAGTTTAGCCATGTTTATAACAGAGACGGACATTCAGACGTGGATCCAGCCCATAACGATAAAGAATACGAAGGCTATGAATCCGAATGCTTTAGACAATGCCTATTTGAATGCGGTAGGTTATTTAAAGCGTGAGTTACAAGGTAAATGGGATATAGACAATGCTCTTAAGGCACAGAGGGATTCGGAAGATTTCGATCCGACCTTATACTACATTGTTGTAGTTCTTACTTCATTTTATTTTGCCGGTATTTCTTCTAACATCAGTGAGCCTTTGTACAATGAGTACAAGCAGGTATGCGGTATTGTGGAAGATTTGAAGAATGGGACTTCGGTTATGTACAATGCTCCCGAGCAGGAATCGCCGGACGCATACGGTATAGTATATACGGATGAGAACACTTATTTAGGTTAAGCTATGACAAAATTTCATCAACCGGATATTAATCCGATACAGATACCCTACGAAGTAGGCATATCTGGTATAGAGAGTCAATATCTCCCTAATTTTTATGATTTCAGGTTCACCCCTCGTTATTGGAGAGAAGCGTATAACAGGGCCATGAATTATTCTGACATGACCTATCTCGACACTTTATATTCTTGGGTGGTTCAATCCTCGCCTTTTGTGGTTTCGCAGATAGACAAACGTATTGTCCCGCTTATGAATCATGAATTTGTCATACGGAATGAGGACGGCACAATAGATGATTATGCTACGGGGATGATATGTAATACGAAATGGTTCAGATTCCTTGTAAGATCATACGGCATGTCTTTGTTCTACGGTATCAGAGTGCCGCAGATAGACATAGAGAATGACAGGGTGGCGGATTTCCCGTTAAGGAATATAGACATAAAGAACAGGGCGGTGAGAAGCATGACATACGATTACGATCAAGTGGCCGATATAGATGACTATGCCAACACATTTTTCATACAACCCAATGATGATCAGGATTTTATGTTCGGTATGTTGTTGCAGATTTCCAGAGCCATGATAGACATACAGCAATCCTACATGAACTGGTCCATCTTCGCTACACGGAGCTCATATCCCCGTACCACGCTCGGTTATCAGGCAGGAAACGAGACCTCTAAAAACCTCGCCCAAAGTCTTGCCAGACAATTGGACAACCCAACAGCAATCCTCATTTCCCCTTATGAATCCAATAAATACAACAAAGGGGAGAGAATGTACAACGTGGAGATGAAATCTGACATGATAAACGCCGCCCCTGAAGCTTTCCGTACATTCAAGGAAAATATCATGAGCCGTTTCAGCGAGATAATGCAGCTCGTAACCGGAGGTACGCTCTTGGGCTCTACCGAGAAGAACACCAATTCGGAGAATCTCGTTGAGGCTCATTTGCAGCTCTATGAAGACAAAAAGAAAGAGGATATAAGCGGATGTCTTACCGCTTTCCGAACCGTCTATATGCCTAAGCTCAGACGCCTCATCTCAAATGTCGATCTCTCCGACAAATATGTGGATATAATACCGGATAAAACCATATCCATGGAGAAATTCAAGTTGATAACCGATGCCGCAAGCAAACAGGGCATCAGGCTTTCTCGATCTTTCTTTGAAAGAGTCGGACTCGATAAGAGCGATTTCAATCCTAAAGTGCAGAACAAATCATGGTATTCTTCCGCAATGGCAAAAATAGGGGATATTTTCAACAAGGAAAAGACGAATGAGAACGACAAATGACCTTTTATCGCAATTAAAGGAATTGGGGAAGGCTCTAAGATTCGAATTGCCTCAAAGAATTGCCGAAAATATGGTAAAAGAGACACGAAGGAACTTTCGTGCACAAGGATACACCAATGACGGAAAATTCGAACGGTGGAAGGACAGAAGATATGATGTCTTAAAAACTCCTGCAGGGATAAAACTCGGATATAAGAAGCTCTTACGAACGAGAAGGCTGTATAACAGCTACAGACCTTATATCAAAAGGTTCGGAGGCTTCAATATCAGGGTGGGAGTACAGTCCGATGTCCCTTATGCAAAAGTTCAGAATGAAGGTGGACAGACAAAAGGAAGGTGGATTCAAGAAAAATACAAGATAGACAGACCTGCCCCACGTATTCCTGCCAGAAAACACGCAGGAATAGGCACTAAAACCATGATAGAGGTTGAAAAAGAGATAAATAGAACTATAAAAAAATATCTTAAATAATTTTTTTTATTCGTTTTTATACTTATTTTAGTGGCATATTAATTATTTAATAAATGATAGGGTCTCTTACAAAATGTATAGCGGAATTCCTTAGAAATACGGAGGTAGTAAAAGAAAACAATATCCCCGTATATACGGCGAACACCGTAGAGGGAAGATTCACTGTAAATACTTCTCTGCCGGCTATACTTGTGACTGTAGCCCCTTCTGAAAATCCTACCGTTTTCATATCCGGTAATATATTGGACAGTATAATTATACATATCCGGTATATGGATGATCTTCTTAACTATACCATGTCGGAAGATGACGGCATATATGAGGAAAGAAGAAATTGGGCGTATCTGTTAAGGGATGAACTGTGGAATGGCAAGCAAAGTTCGTATTTTAAACAGTTCATGAATGTTAACGGTCTGAATATCATGTATAAAGGCATGTCTACATATACGCAGGTAGGGGTACTCGAAAACCTTAGCAAGGATATTGACGTATTTTCATTTATCTTCTCGTGCAACTTGTTCTCAGACCAACTTTCCATTTTTCCCACTGTGCCTCTCGAAGAGTTTTTTATTACTCTGGAGGGGGCGCATGGGGAAACCCCCGAACCTACATTACCGACTGTCCGGGCATCAGGGGAAAAATTCGTTATATGGAACACTGTTGAGGCATCCGATAAGGTAAAAAGCTGTTCCATTCACGGGAAATCTTATCAGGACGGGACTCCTACTCCTCTCGCTCCCGTAGAGATACAATCTGTAGGGGATAATTCTCTGTTATTACAGATAGGAGACGGTAAGGAGTCTGTAAATCATACCATAGATATAAAAAAGGCTGTTCAAGATGCCGGATATGACGGTGTCCTGAGATCGATAGGAGTATTAAGGGATGATGTTAATTATAACAATGAAACCAATAAATGTATTCTGAACAAGAGATTGGGAATATCCGGAGGATTTATTGTTAACTCCTTTACAGGACAAGAAACAAATGGTAATTTAAGATTTGTAAGGATAAATGGGAGTGTCAAACAAGGAAGTGTAAACGCTTCAATACAAAATTTTTACAGCAATAAATTCTATTATACAGGAGATTCCACATCCAATAAGTGGAATAATGTATATGGAGTATATACCAATTCCTTAAGATATGGTTTTTACCTTGTTTATGATGTAAATGATTATCCTACAGAAGATGATCTTAAAAAAATGATCGAAGATGAATCTTCTGTTTATATATATGCCCTTCAAGATGAAATCGAGGCTAATATAGCTCTCGAAAACATACCGACATATTCTAATGAAACGTGGATAAGCACTAAAAAAGAGAATGTAAATCCTCGTATCGTAATGGATTGTGAAGTATCGGAAATATTAGATTATATCAGAGACGGTCTGATCGGTTACTATACCGGCAGGGGACGAAGCAACACGGATGAGAATAAAAACATTCTTCCGGATCTATCCGGCAACGGGAACGACCTTGAAAATAAAAACTTCGCATATACAGTCGATTCGGGTTACGGAGACGGTTATATCCAATATGACGGGGTAGATGACTTTTCAAGTGTTGTAAAAGCAATGACCAATATAGATTTTACAATTCTTTTTACAATTAGTGATGTTGAATTATTAAACGGTAATAGTTGGAGCGGACTTATTTATGGGAGTAGCTATTATTTAGGAATAAACAAGGGTATTTGTTTTTCGTCAGAGAATAGATATATAATGAATGGCAATGTTAGTAATACAAACTTTAATATTTCCAATAAAGGAAAAGAGATATTCGTTGTAGGATGCTTTAATGGCGGAAAAGAAAACAAAGTAATCGGGATTACATTAGGATCAATAAATAATTCCCCTATTTACGCATGTAAACAGAAAATATATGATGTATTAATATATAACAGGGAGTTAACCGAAGAAGAAATAAAGCATAACTATAAGGCGAGTTTGCAATACAACGGAATGACATTATGATAGCTATGTATGTAGTACCTACAATAGAATTAGTCCCTTTCGATAAGGACTTAATGTATAGACGAAGGAACGCTGACGGGAGTAAGACGCTTATCCATAAGGAAGAGTATGAGCGTTTAGTGCCCGTAACTTTGTATGAAGGCAGCAACAATTACCCTTTATACTATGGTGATGCACTTGAAGAACTTCTTAAATTGGACGAATGGCAAAATTTATAAATTATGATTGTACAAGTATTATCAAATGAATCTGTGAATGACAGGGGTTATGTGGTAATGAACAACAGCATAGACTGGGGAAGATACCGCAAAAATCCTGTTTTGATGCTACAGCATTTCCAATGGGATAATCCTATCGGAAGTGTAAGGGACATCAAACTGAATGCACAAAAAAAGAGGTGGGAAGGAATATTGGTATTCGCATCCACAAAAGAAGGGCAGAAATATAAACAAATGTATGAAGAAGGCTCTTATAATGCTGTTTCAATAGCGGGAAAAGTAGAATTTGCAGAACGTAAAGGGAAAAAATTCACTACCAAATTTGAAGTATATGAAATTTCATTGGTAGCAATTCCGTCTAATGAGGATGCCGTAGCCATAAGAGAGAAAAACGCTAAGTTAGGATGTTTGCCGGTAGAGTTCTGCATTACCGAATCCCAACAGGTCGAACAACTTAGTGCCGACTTCGAAACTGAAATAAATAATTATTTATCTATGGAAGAAAAAGAAGAAAAATCAGAAAAAGCTCCTGAAATGGAAGAAATCCAACAAGAGGTGCAGGAA
>OJNQ01002200.1_pt1 | contig 12831 bp, 7 predicted proteins | sample 1597621 | NCBI WGS metagenome assembly OJNQ01 (sample SAMEA2452137, study PRJEB22498) | human gut metagenome | reverse complement strand
GTTCTCTTCTATCCATGAACAGAGTGGCGACATTAACCGTGGTGTCGAGCGCGAAGATCCTTATAATCAAGGAGCGGGCGACCAGGGTATGATGTTTGGTTATGCCACTAACGAAACAGAAAACTATATGCCTCTGGCATTGGATCTTTCACACAGCCTGTTGTGGGAGCTTGCCGAGATACGTAAGAATGAAAACGACCTGATGCCTTACCTCCGTCCGGATGCAAAGAGTCAGGTGACGATTGAATATGATGATAACGGAAAACCGCTGCGCATCGATACGATTGTTGTTTCTACACAACATGATGAATTTATCACTGCAAAAGGTATCACACAGGAAGAAGCGGACTTGGCTATGCAGAAAAAGATCGCAGAAGATGTCAAGAGTATACTGATCCCGCGCGTAAAGGCTCAGTATCCGGCTCATGTTCAGGCTTTGTTCAATGATGATATTATCTATCATGTGAATCCGACTGGAAAGTTCGTGATCGGTGGTCCTCATGGAGATACCGGTTTGACAGGTCGTAAGATTATTGTTGATACATACGGTGGCAAGGGAGCTCATGGTGGTGGAGCATTTTCTGGAAAAGACCCCTCGAAAGTAGACCGTTCTGCTGCTTATGCTGCTCGTCATATTGCAAAGAATTTGGTTGCCGCTGGCGTGGCTGATGAAATGCTAGTACAGGTTTCGTATGCGATCGGTGTGGCTAAGCCAATGAATATCTTCGTGAATACATTCGGCCGTGCTAACGTGAAAATGACAGACGGAGAGATTGCAGAAAAGATCTGGAATCTGTTTGACATGCGCCCGAAAGCAATCGAGGAACGTTTGAAATTGCGTAACCCGATCTATCTGGAAACTGCATCTTACGGTCATATGGGACGTAAACCGCAGGTTGTGACAAAAACATTTACTTCTCGTTATAATCCGGAACCGACCATTTGCGAAGTGGAACTATTTACCTGGGAAAAACTGGATTATGTCGATAAAGTAAAAGAAGCGTTCGGCCTTTAATGTAAATATAATCTTTGTACGAGCATATATTAGCTCCTATCCGAAAAAATCGGCTCTTGTTCTGTTTTTTTTCGGATAAGAGCTATTTTTATTTTAAATTGCATATATTTGACGCATGTAATTATCTAAATCTAAAATTTATGCGTAAAACGATTCAGTTTCTTCAGTTAGCCTTTCTTTTCCTTTTGGCAACTGCATGTGCAGAGACTTCCCCGTTTAAATACGAGTCGGTCCCGAACGATCCTCTGAAAGCCCGTATCTATACTTTGGATAATGGCCTGAAAGTGTATATGACTGTGAATAAAGAGACCCCACGTATTCAAACGTATATTGCCGTTCGCGTGGGAGGTAAAAACGATCCTGCCGAAACGACCGGGCTGGCACACTATTTTGAACACTTGATGTTTAAAGGAACTCAGCGGTTCGGCACGCAGAATTACGAACAGGAAAAACCGATGCTCGATCAGATCGAACAGCTTTTTGAGGTGTATCGTAAGACTACTGATGAGGCAGAACGCCAGGCTATTTATCATCAGATCGACAGTGTTTCTTATGAGGCTTCGAAATTGGCAATTCCGAACGAATATGATAAATTGATGTCTGCTATTGGTGCAACTGGAACAAATGCGTATACCGGCTTTGACCAAACGGTCTACGTGGAAGATATTCCTTCCAACCAGATTGACAACTGGGCCAAGATACAGGCGGACCGTTTTGAAAACAATGTAATCCGTGGCTTTCATACGGAGCTTGAGACTGTGTACGAAGAAAAGAACATGTCTCTTACCAGTGATGGCCGTAAAGTGTATGAAGCTGTTCTGACCGCTCTTTTCCCCGATCATCCATACGGGACGCAGACTGTTCTCGGAACACAGGAAAACCTGAAGAACCCGTCTATCACGAATATCAAAAACTACCATAAAACTTGGTATGTCCCTAATAATATGGCAATCTGTCTGTCCGGTGATTTTGATCCGGACCAGATGATCGAGACGATCAATAAATATTTTGGCCATTTGAAACCGAATCCCAATCTGCCGAAGTTGCCAGTAACGCATGAGTCTCCGATTAAAGCACCGGTTATAAAAGAAGTGTTGGGTGTCGATGCTGAAAATGTGACTTTGGGTTGGCGTTTCCCGGGAGCTGCTTCTCCTGACCAGGATTTACTGAATCTGACAGGCGAAATTGTTAATAACGGTAAAGCAGGTTTGTTGGATATCGATTTGGTTCAGCAACAGAAAGTACTAAGTTGTTATGCCGGAACATACGGAATGTCCGATTATAATGCATTTGTTATTAGTGGTCGTCCGAAACAGGGACAGACTTTGGATGAAGTAAAAGACCTATTCCTGGCTGAAATTGATAAGCTAAAGAAAGGTGAGTTTGACGAAGGCTTGCTGGAAGCTGCTATCAATAACTATAAACTGATGCAAATGTACCGGATGGATCGTAACGACGGTCGTGCCGATATGTTTGTCTCTTCTTTCATCGACGGTGTCGATTGGAAAGATGAAGTCGCTTCGTTAGATCGCATGAGCAAAGTGACAAAGCAGCAGATCGTCGATTTTGCCAACAAATATTTCGGTGACAACTATGCGCTCATCTATAAAAGACAAGGTAAAGACCCGAACGAAAAGAAGATCGACAAACCTAAAATCACTCCGATCGTGATGAATCGCGATAGTTCAAGTCTGTTCTTGAAAGAAATACAGGCTTCAAAAGTGGCTCCGATCGAACCGGTATTCTTGGATTATAGTAAGGATTTGCAAAAACTGATCGCCCAATCCAATATTCCGGTATTGTATAAGGAGAATACTTCCAATGATCTCTTCTCTCTGATGTATGTATTCGATATGGGTACGAATAACGATAAGGCAATGGGCACCGCTTTCGAATATATGAAGTATTTGGGCACATCTAAAATGAGTCTGAAGGAAATCAATGAAGAATTCTACAAACTGGCTTGTTATTTCAATGTATTCCCAGGTTCAGACCGCACATATGTGATGCTGGAAGGTTTGAAAGAGAACATGCCGAAGGCAATGGCTCTGTTTGAAGAGATCTTGGCCGATGCACAGGTTAATAAGGAGGCTTATGGAAACCTTGCAGGTGATATCTTGAAAAAAAGGACTGATGCTAAATTGAACCAGGGACAGAATTTCAACAAACTGATCCAGTATGCTATCTGGGGGCCGAAGTCTCCTGCTACAAATGTACTGACAACTGCCGAGTTGCAGCAGATGGACCCGCAGGAACTGGTCGATCGCATTCATAAGATCAACTCATTCGATCATAAGATCTTGTATTATGGTCCGGAAAAACCACAGGCCGTTCTGGACATCATCAAACAATATCATAATGTCCCTGAACAGTTGCAACCGGTTCCGGCAGCAATTGAGTTCAGCCAGCAGGAAACTCCTGAAAATAGAGTTCTGCTTGCACAGTATGATGCTAAACAGATTTATTACTCTGCTGTCTCTAACCGAGGTGAAAAGTTCGATCCGGCTATCCAACCTACATTGAATATGTATAACGAATACTTCGGTGGCGGCATGAACGCGATCGTATTTCAGGAAATGCGTGAATCGCGTGGGCTGGCTTATTCTGCAGGAGCTTTCCTTATTACTCCGTCCAAACTGAAATATCCGTATGTATACCGTACGTTCATTGCGACTCAGAATGATAAGATGATTGATGCGATGAAAGCTTTCGATGAAATTATCAATAATATGCCGGAATCAGAAAAAGCGTTCAACTTGGCTAAAGATGCTCTCATTACCCGCTTGCGTACGGAGCGTATTACCAAATCGGATGTTCTTTGGTCTTATCTGAATGCCCAGGATTTAGGTCTGAACACGGACAGCCGTAAAGAACTGTTCGAGAAGGCGCAGACAATGACATTGCCTGAAATCAAGGCATTCCAGGAAAAATGGGTGAAAGGGCGTACCTATATCTATTGTGTATTAGGCGATGAAAAGGATCTCGATCTGAAAGGTTTGTCACAATATGGTCCGATCCAGAAACTGACACAGGAAGAATTGTTCGGATATTAATCCGATGCCTATCTCTTTCCGATCCGATGCCCGTCGTTTTTTCATCCGATGGGCATCGGATTATTTTTTACTTTGCTTTCAGTTCTTCTTCTTTTAACTCTTCTTCCTCGACCTCTTTTACCTTACGGAACAGGTCTGAAGCGAAGATAAAATCGTTCAATGCTTTGTTCTTGGAAGTAATAACCTCTTTGCTGTTCCCCTGCCATTCTTTTACGCCTTCTTTGATGAAGATAATGTTTTCACCGATATTCATGACGGAGTTCATGTCATGTGTGTTGATGATAGTCGTCATTTTGTATTCGGCGGTGATATCGTGGATCAGGTCGTCGATAATCAGCGAAGTCTTGGGGTCCAGGCCGGAGTTCGGTTCGTCACAGAACAGATATTTAGGGTTCAGGGCGATGGCGCGGGCAATAGCGGCACGTTTCATCATACCGCCGCTGATCTCAGAAGGATAGAGGTGGCCGGCTTCCGACAGGTTCACACGGTCCAGACAGAACTGGGCACGCTTCAAACGATCTTTGTAAGTGTCGTTTGAGAACATATCCAGCGGGAACATGACATTTTCCAACACCGTCATGCTGTCGAATAAGGCCGATCCTTGGAACAGCATACCCATTTCACGGCGCAACATGTTCAATTCGTGCTTATCCATCGATGTCAAGTCACGGCCGTCATACAAAATCTCTCCCGAATCCGGACGCATCAGCCCGATAATATTTTTGATAAGAACCGTTTTCCCGGAGCCGCTTCGCCCGATAATCAGGTTTGTTTTTCCCGTTTCGAATACAGCACTGATGTCATTCAGGACAACGCGTCCTTCAAAGGACTTGGTGATATGTTTTACTTCTACCATTTTTTATGTCAGCATTAAGTTGGTTAAGATCACGTCGGCCAGCAGAATCATGATACTGCTCATAACGACCGCGTTCGTACTGGCTTTACCTACTTCCAGTGCACCGCCTTTTACATTGTAACCGAAGTAGGCGGCTATGGATGAAATAATAAATGCATACACAACGGATTTAATGATGGAATACCAGATGTAGAACTCATTGAAATAGAACTGTAAACCATATTCGAAAGAAGCGGGTGTCATACCTGTTCCTGTGGAATGGCTGGCTGCGATACCTCCCAAAATACCGGTGAACATACTGAAGATAACTAATACCGGAATGAAAGTCATCATACCGACCATCTTTGGCAGGATCAGGAAGTTGGCGGAGTTAACTCCCATGATTTCCATTGCGTCGATCTGCTCCGTCACACGCATGGTCCCGATTTCGGAGGCAATGTTGCTACCGACTTTACCCGCCAGAATCAACGACATGATGGAAGAAGAGAATTCCAACAGGATAATTTCACGCGTTGTATATCCTATCGTAAATTTAGGAATGAGCGGCGAACTGATATTCAGTGAAATCTGGATGGCAATAACCGTACCGATAAAAATGGAAATGATGACAACGATCCAAAGGGAATCGACTCCTAATTTATATATTTCCTTTATCAACTGCTTAAAGAACATGCTCCACCGGTTGGGTACGGAGATGCATTTCCCCATCAACATGACATATTCACCTACTTGATGTAATGCTTTATTCATTATTTTATGTTTCTATTCAATTACAGTCTGCAAATATAACGCAATTCTGGGAACAACTGTTCATTTCAGGCTTGATACTTCTGGTTTGTATTTAATCTAAACTGGGCTGTAAGTCAATAAAAGCGTAGTGAACGATTTGTATAGAAAGAATTAATTCCGTTTCTTTGTGGCAAAGATTTTGGATATGACAGACGAACAACAAATGGTGCTCCGTACGGAGGACCTCGTTAAAAAATATAAGACACGTACCGTTGTAAATCATGTTTCGATCAATGTGAAGCAGGGAGAGATCGTGGGATTGCTCGGCCCTAATGGAGCTGGGAAAACGACTACTTTCTATATGACGGTAGGGTTGGTGACTCCCAATGAAGGAAAGATATTCTTGAACGATATGGAGATCACGAAGTTTCCGGTGTATAAACGCGCTCGTAATGGTATTGGCTACTTAGCTCAGGAGGCGTCTATTTTCCGTAAAATGACGGTGGAGGATAACATTCGTTCCGTATTGGAAATGACAGAGACAACATCCGAATACCAGAAAGAAAAATTGGAGAGTCTGATTGCCGAATTTGGTCTGAATAAAGTGCGGAAGAATTTGGGCGACCAGTTGTCCGGAGGTGAACGCCGGCGTGCGGAGATCGCTCGCTGTCTGGCTATCGATCCGAAATTTATCATGCTTGACGAACCGTTTGCCGGGGTAGACCCGATTGCCGTACAAGATATCCAGAGTATTGTCGCAAAGCTGAAACATAAGAATATCGGGATTCTGATCACAGATCATAACGTATACGAGACTTTGAGTATCTGTGACCGTGCCTATCTGCTGTTCGAAGGGAAAGTGCTTTTTCAGGGAACTGCCGAGCAGTTGGCCGAAAATGAAATTGTGCGTGAAAAATATCTGGGTAAGGATTTTGTTCTCCGCAAAAAAGACTTTTAAGAATTAAGATTAGACGATCTGATAATTTTCAATTTCCGACAGCAACGGACAAAGAAAAATAACGCAACGATCGCCACGATTGTGTAGGGCAACAAATTCTGTGTGGAAATATCTCCGGTAATGAATTCGTTGTCTCTTAATTTGGCATCCGACATGCTGATGACAGCAATTGCATTATTAACGAAGTGGGCAAATACCGGTATCCAGATGTTCCGGGTCCAATAAAGTAAATATCCGAAATAAGCTCCTAACAGCATACGTGGAAGGAAGCCGAAAAACTGCATGTGGAAGGTGCTGAAAATGATGGCAGCACTCCAGATGATGATATGATGATTGTACGTCCATTTCCCGATTATCCGTTGCAAAGCGCCCCTGAAAAGGAATTCTTCCGTAATGCCGGCAGCTACCGCGATAACGATCAGGTTAAAAAACAAAGTTATGATCCCTCTTCCGGCCAACAATTTCAGAGTCAGTTGTTCGGCCGTTTCCTCTTGTAACCGCATCCAGTTTTCTATGGGTTCCATAAAAGATGGCAGTTCCATCTGCTTATTCAGTATTCCGGTCAGGCTGATGGAAGGAGTGATCAAAAATATGCTGAGAAATGTGAGAAGCAATATGTGTCCTTTAGGCATTTTCCCGATCGACAGATATTCTTTCGGATTGTAGCTGCACAGCCACGCAAGTGCCAATGCAGGAAAGAGGAATGTGCCGAGGGCTGAAATAAGTTGCAACAGGCGCATCATGTCCGAATACTGCGTAATATCGGCGTGCAGACCATAGATCATATAGAATAATCCCATTGCAATCAGCGATGAGAAAATTGCGCCTGCCAGAATCAGGAGAAGCAGGACGGTCAATTGGAAGATGGCCGGTTTACCGGCATATATACCTTTTAAGAACATATTTTTGAGCATAAAAAAACTTCTGCTCAAAGATAAGCAGAAGTTTCTTATTTTTTCCCGGAAAAGTAATTATTTAGGACGAGCCTCTTTTATTACTATCTGGCGGCCTTCATATTCAGCTTCGTTCAACTCGGCGATTGCTTTTTTCGCAGCTTCATCGTCCGGCATTTCAACGAAACCAAAACCTTTTGATTTGCCTGTTTCACGGTCTTTGATGATCTTTACGGATTCAACCGTACCGTATTCTTCCATTACTTGTTTCAAATCATCTTCCCGAACACGATAGTTCAGGTTTCCAACATAGATGTTCATAAAAATAGAAATTAAAAAATAAAATTGTTACTTCAATGAAAGTAGTAAACCGGAATTTCGTAACAGTGAGAGATATTCGACAAGTAACGAGTAAATGAAGAAATAAAAAACAATGTTAGGTACGTTCAAGGTTAATGCCCTTTCACATCGCAAAGGAATACATTTATTTTAGATAAACAACAATTTATCCTGAAAAAAATAATATTGCTCCTAAATTCATCTCGGTTATAACAATTTAAGCAAACAATTTGCGAGATTAAAAGATTAAGTCTAATTTTGCACCCTAAAATTCGAACAAGACTATTAATTAAATAAATCATTCAGAATGAACGTTTCGCTTAAAAACATTGATGCTACAAAAGGCATTGTGAAATTGGAAATAGTGAAAGCTGACTATGCAGACAAGGTTGAAAAGAGCCTTCGCAGCTTCCGTCAGAAAGCAGAGATGCCGGGTTTCCGTAAAGGGATGGTCCCAATGGGTATGGTAAAGAAAATGTATGGCAAGCATGTGTTGGTCGAAGAAATCAACAAATTGGTTTCTGAAAACCTGTACAACTATATCCGTGAAAACAAACTGAACATTTTGGGCGAACCGCTGCCTAACGAAACTGAACAGAAAGAAATCAACTTCGATACTCAGGAAGACTTCGAATTTTGTTTTGATGTAGCGCTGGCTCCGGAAATCAAGATCGAATTGTCCAAAAATGACAAGGTTCCTTATTACCAGGTGAATATCGACGACGAAATGATCGGCAAACAAGTCGAGGCTTACCAGGCTAATTTCGGAACGTACGACCAGGTTGAGGATGTAGAAGAAAAAGACTTGGTGAAAGGTACGGTAGCCGAACTGGAAAACGGTTCTCCGAAAGAAGGCGGTATCGTTGTTGAAGAGGCTGTTTTGATGCCGATGTACATAAAGGATGAAGCTGAAAAAGCTAAATTCATCGGTGCAAAGAAGAACTCTGTGATCGTATTCAATCCGAATAAGGCCTACGAAGGTGCAGAAGCAGAAATCGCTTCTTTCTTGAAAGTGAATAAGGAAGCCGTCAGTGGTATCACAGGCGATTTTAGCTTTGAAATCACGGAGGTGACTCGTCATAAGAATGCAGAGCTGAACCAGGAATTGTTCGACAAAGTCTTCGGTGAAGGCGTTGTTACCAGCGAAGAAGAATTCAAGAACAAGATCCGCGAAGCTTTGGCTGAGCAGTTCACTCCGCAGAGCGACTTCAAGTTCTTGGTCGATGCCCGTGACCTGCTGGTTCAGAAGGCCGGTGAACTTTCGTTTGCCGAAGACCTGTTAAAGCGTTGGTTGCTGGTTGCCAATGAAAAGAATACGAAAGAAAAGATCGACGAAGAATATCCTCGGATCATAGAAGACTTGAAATATCAGCTGATCAAAGAAAATCTGGTGAAGGAAAACGGATTGAAAGTTGAAGATGCTGATATCGAAGGCTTCGCTAAACGTGTAGCTAAAGCCCAGTTTGCCCAGTATGGAATGCTTTCCGTACCGGAAGACGTATTGGCTAACTATGCTAAAGACATTTTGAAAAACAAGCAGACGCTGCAGAATATCATTGACCGTGCAGTTGAAGAAAAACTGGCAGGCTGGTTGAAAGAACAAGTCGAACTGGATACCAAGGAGGTGACAGCCGACGAATTCAACAAACTTTTTGAAGAATAAGACTACCTGAAAAAGCGGCAGCAGCAGCTTTTTTATCTAAAAAGGGCTTTCTCTCGAAAAAATATCTTACCGGACAGCAAATAAGTTGTTTCTTTCAGAAATTTATTTATAACTTTGTTATTCCGATAAGTAAGAGAGGAATCCCTTTTTTTATGACTTTTCGGTAACACAATAAGACTATAGATTATGGAAGATTTCAGAAAGTATGCAACGAAGCATTTAGGGATGAACAGTAATGCGCTGGACAGTTATATGAATATAACCAGCAGTTACATATCTCCGACGATTATCGAAGAGCGTCAATTGAACGTTGCTCAGATGGACGTTTTTTCACGGTTGATGATGGACCGTATCATTTTTTTAGGTACACAGGTTGACGATTATACGGCAAATGTAATCCAGGCACAGTTGTTGTATCTGGATTCAAGCGATCCGGGCAAGGATATTTCAATTTATATCAATTCACCGGGTGGAAGTGTATATGCCGGATTAGGTATTTATGATACCATGCAGTTTATTTCAAGCGATGTCGCTACGATTTGTACGGGTATGGCGGCTTCAATGGCAGCTGTATTGTTGGTAGCTGGTGCCGAAGGCAAGCGTTCTGCGTTGCCCCATTCACGCGTGATGATTCATCAACCGATGGGAGGCGCACAGGGACAGGCTTCGGACATTGAAATCACAGCTCGTGAAATTCAGAAATTGAAGAAAGAACTTTATACGATCATCGCCGATCATTCGCACACTGACTTTGATAAGGTATGGGCCGATTCGGACCGTGATTACTGGATGACAGCTCAGGAAGCGAAAGAATACGGAATGATTGATGAAGTATTGATTAAAAAATAAAAATGGCTGATTCAAAGACAAAGAAAAAGTGTAGCTTCTGTGGTCGGTCGGAGAATGAAGTAGGATTCCTGATCACAGGAATGAACGGCTATATCTGCGACAGCTGCGCTACTCAGGCTTATGAGATTACTCAGGAAGCCCTGGGCGAAGGCAGAAAAAGGGCGGGAGCTACCAAACTCAACTTAAAAGAACTGCCCAAACCGGTAGAAATAAAGAAATTCCTCGACCAGTACGTAATCGGACAGGACGATGCGAAACGCTTTCTTTCTGTATCAGTTTACAACCATTACAAGCGTCTTTTGCAGAAAGACAGCGGTGATGATGTGGAAATTGAAAAATCAAACATTATCATGGTGGGTAGTACCGGAACCGGAAAAACATTGCTGGCACGTACTATTGCCAAGTTGCTTCATGTCCCGTTTACGATTGTAGACGCTACGGTATTGACGGAAGCCGGTTATGTCGGTGAAGATATTGAAAGTATTCTGACCCGTTTGCTTCAGGTGGCAGATTATAATGTGCCGGAGGCTGAGCAAGGAATTGTGTTTATCGATGAGATAGACAAGATTGCCCGCAAAGGAGACAATCCTTCTATCACCCGCGACGTAAGTGGAGAGGGTGTGCAGCAAGGTTTGCTGAAATTGCTTGAGGGATCGGTGGTGAACGTTCCTCCCCAGGGAGGCCGTAAGCATCCCGACCAGAAAATGATTCCGGTGAATACCAAGAATATTCTCTTTATCTGTGGTGGTGCTTTCGATGGTATTGAAAAGAAAATCGCCCAACGGCTGAATACGCATGTGGTAGGATATACCGCATCGCAGAAAACAGCAGTGATCGATAAGAATAATATGATGCAGTACATTGCTCCTCAGGATTTGAAGTCATTCGGCCTGATTCCCGAAATAATCGGTCGTCTTCCGGTGCTGACTTATCTGAATCCGCTGGACCGCAATGCACTCCGTGCTATTCTTACCGAGCCGAAAAACTCTATCATCAAGCAATATATCAAGTTGTTTGAAATGGATGGTATCAAGCTGACATTTGAAGATTCTGTTTTCGAATATATCGTTGACAAGGCTGTAGAATATAAGTTAGGTGCCCGTGGATTGCGTTCTATTGTGGAAACAATCATGATGGATGTCATGTTTGAAATCCCTTCAGAGAGCAAAAAAGAGTATAAGGTAACGCTGGATTATGCAAAACAACAGCTGGAAAAAGCGAATATGGCAAGGCTGCAAATTGCTTAATATCAAATAGTAAGGCTACTGAAAATGATTGTTTCTGTTTTTTCTTGAAAATATTAGTCGTATTTTGCTTGGTAATTACGAAGTTGTTTATAACTTTGTTTGGCTCTCTTGCAATGGAGGGCTTTACTTAAAGTTAAACCATGAACTGAATAAAACAACCTAAGTTAAGATGGCAGGGAAGATTAATTTAACAGATGAACTGAAAAAGTATTTCGGATTTAATAAGTTCAAGGGAAACCAGGAAGCAATCATTCAGAACTTGCTTGATGGTAAAGATACCTTTGTGCTAATGCCTACCGGTGGCGGAAAATCTTTATGCTATCAGTTACCTTCGCTCTTGATGGAAGGTACGGCAATTGTTATTTCTCCGCTCATTGCGTTGATGAAGAATCAGGTGGATGCAATGCGTAATTTCAGTGAAGAGGATGGCATCGCCCATTTTATAAATTCTTCATTAAATAAAGGCGCAATAGACCAAGTAAGGTCTGACATCCTTGCCGGAAAAACAAAATTGCTATATGTGGCTCCTGAGTCATTGACAAAGGAAGAAAACGTAGATTTTTTGCGTTCGGTGAAAATTTCGTTCTATGCGGTAGACGAAGCTCATTGTATTTCCGAATGGGGGCATGACTTCCGTCCGGAGTATCGGCGAATTCGTCCGATCATTAACGAAATAGGGAAAGCTCCCTTGATTGCGCTTACTGCAACAGCAACACCGAAGGTACAGCACGATATCCAGAAAAATCTGGGGATGGTGGATGCACAGGTTTTCAAATCCTCGTTCAACCGTCCGAATCTTTATTATGAGGTACGCGCAAAGACCAATAATATTGATAAAGATATTATCAAGTTCATCAAGAACAATTCGGAAAAGTCGGGCATTATCTATTGCCTGAGCCGGAAGAAAGTAGAGGAACTTGCTGAAATTCTTCAGGCAAACGGAATAAACGCGCGTCCTTATCATGCAGGTATGGACTCAATGACGAGAACGAAAAACCAGGATGATTTCCTGATGGAAAAGGTGGAAGTGATTGTGGCTACCATCGCTTTTGGTATGGGAATTGACAAGCCGGATGTACGGTTTGTGATCCATTATGATATCCCGAAGAGTCTGGAAGGGTATTATCAGGAGACAGGACGTGCCGGCAGAGACGGCGGCGAAGGCCAGTGCCTGACCTTTTATACAAACAAAGACTTGCAGAAACTGGAAAAGTTCATGCAAGGAAAAC
>OJNQ01002181.1_pt1 | contig 12899 bp, 10 predicted proteins | sample 1597621 | NCBI WGS metagenome assembly OJNQ01 (sample SAMEA2452137, study PRJEB22498) | human gut metagenome | reverse complement strand
CAGCGGCAGGATATGACGTTTTACAGCACGTACCGTACCGGCGATCTGATGACGCGTCTGACCGGAGACCTCGATGCCGTCCGCCATATGGTCGCATGGGTCATCCGAATGGTGATTGAGTCGTTTTCCCTGTTCGCGGCAGCGGCCATTTTCTTCCTGTACACGAACTGGAAGCTGGCGCTCTGCATACTTGTGATTTCGCCGTTTGTATTCTGGATCATCTACCTGTTCCGCAACCGTGTTGCCCCGATGCATGCGGCACTGCGTGAAAAGCTGGCACAGATGAATACGTGTGCGCAGGAGAATATCTCCGGAAACCGCGTCGTCAAGGCGTTTGCAAGAGAAGAGTACGAGATCGAGAAATTCGACCGCGCTAATACCGATTACGCGGAGACAAACAAAGCAACCGCGATGGTATGGCTGAAATTCTTCCCGTTTGTCGAGAGTATCGCTAACCTGATGCCGGTTGTCCTGCTGGCAGTCGGCGGTGTCTTTATGATTAAGGGCCAGCTGACCATGGGTGATTATGTGGCATTCTCCGGCCTCATCTGGGCAATCGCAAACCCGATGCGCCAGATGGGAAATATCATGAACGAGTTCCAGCGGTTCTCGGCGGCTTCAAAAAAAGTCATGGAGCTGTATTACTCCGAGGCAAAGATCAAGGACGAGGAAAATGCAGTGGCACACCCGGAACGCTTCGAGGGAAAAATCGAGTTCGACAACGTCTCGTTCCAGTATGAGGACGGTGATCTGCCGGTTCTGCATAACATTTCGTTTACGGTTAACCCGAATGAGACCGTGGCGGTCATGGGAGAGACGGGATGCGGAAAGACATCCCTCATCAACCTGATTCCGCGTTTCTACGAGCCGACAGAAGGCCAGATCCGCATCGACGGTATTCCGGTGGAAGATCTGAAGCTGTATGACCTCCGGAAACACATCGGACTTGCGACGCAGGATGTCCTGCTGTATTCTGATACGATCGAGGGCAACATTGCTTACGGCGATGACTCGATCAAGATGAATGAAGTCATTAAATTTGCAAAATATTCTGCCGCGGCAGACTTTATTTCGAAGATGCCGGAGGGCTATGACACTCTGGTCGGTGAGCGCGGCGTCGGTCTTTCAGGCGGCCAGAAGCAGAGAATTTCCCTGGCGAGAGCGTTGGCCATCCGTCCGTCGATCCTGATTCTTGACGACACGACATCGGCCGTCGATATGGAGACGGAAAAACAGATCCAGCATTCCTTACGAGAACTGGATTTCCCGTGCACGAAAGTTATCATCGCGCAGCGAATCTCCACCACAAAGACGGCGGACAAAATTATCGTGCTGCAGAACGGTTACATCAAGGAGATGGGAACGCACGAGGAGCTGATGGAAAAGAAGGGCTATTACTACGAACTGGTGAAACTGCAGACCGGTGTGGATGAACTGTAGGAGGGGGAAGCAATGGCAAAAAATACATACAAGCAGGATGAAGTGCTCGAAGAACCTTTTGACATCAGACACTTACTCCGGGCATCATCTTATATTAAAAAATACGCGGGCCGGATGGTTGTGGAGATTCTCTTAAGCGGCATCGGCGGCGCGTTCGGCTACGTTGCGCCGATGATTATCCAGCGGGCACTGGACCTTGCGATTCCGGACAAAAACGAGAAACTTCTGTTTTCTCTGGTCGGAATGCTCGTCGGCATCTACGTCGTCAGCGTCATTTTCACGACGATCCGAAGCCGTATCATGGTGGATGTCAGCCAGAATATCATCTACGATATCCGAAAAGACCTGTTTGAGCATCTGCAGGAGCTGCCGTTCCAGTATTACGACGACCGCCCGCACGGCAAAATTCTGATCCGTGTGGTCAACTACGTCAACTCGGTATCGGATATGCTGTCAAATGGTCTGATCAACATCGTTCTGGAGAGCTTCAACCTTCTGTTTATCGTGATTTTCATGTTTCTGGTTGATGTGCAGATGGCATTTGTCGTGCTCTGCGGCGTGCCGGTGCTGTGCGTTTTCATGGTCTGGATCAAGAATAAACAGAGACGTGCATGGCAGGCAGTTTCGAACAAGAACTCAAACCTGAATGCCTATCTGCAGGAGAATATTGTCGGAGCCCGCATTACGCAGATCTTTGCACGAGAGGATGAGAATGCGGAGATTTTCAAAGATCTTTCCAAGGATTGCCGCAGAACATGGAATACAGCAGTTCGCTATTCCAACCTGGTATGGCCGGGTATCGATTCAATTTCCGTCTGCGTGCGTGCTGCCATTTTTCTGTCCGGTCTGATCCTTTTCGGGCAGGGAAATAAGTCGGTTGGTACGATTGTAGCGATTTCGAGCTATGCATCGTATTTCTGGCAGCCGATCATGAACCTTGGAAACATCTTCAATAACTTTATCAACAACATTGCGTATCTGGAACGTATCTTTGAGACGATGGATGAGCCGGTGACGGTAAAGGATGCAAAAGATGCCGTTGAAATGCCAAAAATCCGCGGTGAGGTGACCTTCGATCACGTAAATTTCTCGTACGATGCGTCAAAACAGATCTTAAACGATGTTTCGTTTACGGTAAAACCGGGTGAGAGTGTGGCGCTTGTCGGACCGACCGGAGCCGGAAAGAGTACGATTGTCAATCTGATTTCACGGTTTTACAATGTCAATGGCGGTCGCGTCCTGATCGATGGACAGGATATCTCGCAGGTGACCATTCATTCCCTGCGTGAGCAGATGGGTATTATGATGCAGGACAGCTTTATTTTCTCGGGAGACATTGAGGACAACATCCGTTACGGAAAACTCGATGCGACACGGGAGGAGATTGTCAATGCGAGCAAAACCGTGTGTGCGGACGAATTCATCAGCAAAATGCTGGACGGCTACCAGACAGAGGTGCGCGAGCGCGGTTCCATGCTGAGCCAGGGCCAGAAACAGCTGATCTCGTTTGCCAGAACACTGCTTTCCGATCCGGCAATCTTGATTCTCGATGAGGCGACCTCAAGCATCGACGTACAGACCGAGAAAGCACTGCAGACAGGCCTCAATGCGATGCTGAAGGGTAGAACATCGTTCATCATCGCCCACCGTCTGTCCACGATCCGCAACTGCGATAAGATCATGTATATCGACAACGGCGGTATCATGGAAAGCGGAACGCACGACGAACTGATGGCAAAGAAGGGATATTACTACAAACTGTATACGGCACAGCTCGACGAAGTACAGAAAGCGGGCTGACCCATACTTCAGGATGATAAAAAAGGCTTCTGCCGGCGGATGAAAATCCGGGGCAGAAGCCTTTTGAAATTGCGTGATATTTTATTTTCCGGAGAAGTATTTCTCTTTGATGATCTCAACCGGCATATCCTCGCCAGTCCACAGTTTGAAGGAAGCAGCTCCCTGGTATAACAGCATGTACATACCGTTTCCGGTCTTGCATCCAGCCTCTTTTGCCTCACGCAGCAGGCGGGTTTCCTGCGGATTGTAGATCACATCGAAAACGAAGAGGTCTTTGTGGAACATCGTTGTGTCGGTGATGATGGTGTTCTCGGTTTTTGGAGCCATTCCGACGGAAGTTCCGTTGACAAGAATGGCGCTGTCTGCGATGGATGCGCGAAGGACTTCCGGATCGGAGAAGTCGTGCAGGGTAACCTTGCAGGAAGTACGCTCATTGAGTTTTGCAACGATTTCCTCGGCTCTTCCGAAGAAATTGTCTCTTACGTTGAATACATTGATCTCAGCTACGCCGTCGAGGGCTGCCTGTACCAGGATTGCAGTAGCAGCGCCGCCGGCACCGAGCAGAGTCATCTTTTTGCCGATGATGTCTACGCCGTTTTCTGCAACTGCTCTCATGAAGCCGACACCGTCGGTGGTGTAAGCGGTGAGAACGCCGTTGTCGTTGACGATGGTATTACATGCGCCGGAGATCTCCGAAGCAGGAGAAACCTTGTCTGCCAATTTGCACATGATATTTTTGCCAGGCATGGTGATGTTCCAGCCTCTTGCACCCATGGTGCGGAGTCCTTCGACTGCCTGCGGCATTTTGTCTTCCGGTACATCAAAGGCAAGGTAGCTATAATCAAGGCCGAGCTGGTCGCATGCTTCGTTGTGCATTTCCGGAGAAACACTGTGTGCAACCGGGCTTCCGAGTAAACATAATAATCCGGTGTGTCCTGTGATGTGTTTTGACATAGTTTGAAATCCTCTCTCTCCTCGTATTTCCGCATGATGATAAATCGTGCTGTAGCACTTTAAACTGCTACTATATGAAGTGAATTATACTCCAGATGCCGAAAGAAAGCAAGAAAAAAAGAGGAAATGACGCAAAGTTCATTTCCTCTTTTCGTGTTGGTTTTTGATTAAGGTTTAAGATGGAAAAGATTCGCCCGGAAATCAGATTCCAAGTTTCTCTTTCATGTAGTCAACCGGAGTATCTTTTCCGGTGTACAGCTTGATTGCGATGAGTGCCTGGAACAGCATCATGCCCATGCCGTTGAATACTTTCTCACATCCTGCTTCTTTTGCCTGTTTCATCATAACGGTTTCGCGCGGAGCGTAAACGGTATCCGTTACGATGAGATCTTTTTTAAAGAAGGAAGGATCAGGAATGTTGGAAAGGTCTTCGAGTGGATGCATTCCTACGCCGGTAGCATCGCAGAACAGGTCAGCTGCGTGCATTTTTTCTTTCAGGAGGTCTTTGTCTGCCAGATCGTTCATGGTAGCCTTGCAGTTGGTGTTCTTATTGATCAGATCAACAATTTCCTCTCCACGGCTGTAGAATTTGTCTTTGATGTTGAAGATTTCAATTTCTGCAACTCCATCCAGAGCACCGCGCACTGCAATTGCAGTAGCAGCACCGCCGGTTCCGATCAGGACCATCTTCATTCCCTTGAAATCGATGCCCTCTTCGGTCAGTGCCTGCCAGTATCCCATACCATCGGTATTGTAGCCTTTCAGTTTTCCGGTTACCTGACCGTTTTCGTCGCGGAGGTTGACTACGGTATTGATAGCGCCGCATAACTTAGCTGCTTCATCTACTTCGTCCAGATATTTGTGGACAACAGTTTTGTTTGGCATGGAAATATTGGAACCGAGCATTTTCAGCGCGCGGATACTCTGCACAGCATCTTTTAAAGAATCGTTATCAACTTCGAAAGCAAGCTGAATGACATCATCTCCGTTTTTGTCGTATGCAAGGTTGTGGGTTGTCGGAGACTGGGTATGACGGATCGGGTAAGCCATTAATCCAACTAATTCGGTATGTCCTGTAATATTTGGCATGATATTTTCCTCTTTTCTGTTTTTTTATATTGTGTAAGAAAGTGATTCAGTGATTACTCAAGCGGCTCCAGATGCAGGTATCCCTGGGACTCCAGTACATTCAGGATCGCACGGCCTTCCATGGTACCTTCCATGATGCGGCGTGCGCGGACGGAATCGCCGATGGTATAAATATAAGTATGGGTATCAGCGAATGCTTCCTGAAGCTCCGGCAGAATCGGGTTATTGGAGCGCATTCCAAGACAGTTGAATCCGTAATCGAAGGTGAGATCCTGGATGGTTCCGTCCGGAAGCTTTACAGTGAATGCGTTTTCTTTTACTTCCTGAAGAGCAGTGTTGACATACTCTTTTACGCCGTATTTGTCGTGGGTCTCACGCATGGAGCATTTGGTGATCGGGTCTGCAAGCATACCGATCTGCGGCAGCATATCGATGATGGTGCACTCAGCTCCTCTTGGTGCAAAGTACTCGATAACGTCAAGTCCTACGGAACCGCCGCCGACTACAACGACTTTCTTGCCCTGACAGGCTTCTTCCGGATATTTTCCAGCGTTTACGTTGTTGATCATACCAAAGATGGTATCTACGTTTCCGGCTTCGATGTTCTCTTTCAGGCCTTTGATCGGCGGAACAAGCGGAACAGAACCAGTAGCATTGACAACGATGTCTGGTTTGAACTGTTTGATTTTATCTACGGTAGCTTCCGTGTTGAGGAATATATACAGGTTTTTCAGTCTTGCAGCTCTTGCCTCAAGGTATTTCGGGAAATCTTTCATACGGGTCTTGCTTGGAAGATCGGAGATGAAAGTGGAAAGACCGCCGATGTGATCGTTTTTCTCAAGTACGAAAACGTTGCATCCGACTTCTGCTGCGGTGCAGGCTGCTTCCATACCGGCAGTACCGGCGCCGACAACAACAACGTTGCAGTTTTTATTTACTTTCAGTGCTTTGTAAATATCGCCTTCCGGAACAGCCGGGTTTACGGTACAGCGGATCGGGCGGTTGACGCCGATACGGTTTCCGGCACATCCAACGTTACAGGAGATACATTTCCGAAGAAGATTTTCCTCGCCGTTCTCAACTTTTTTCACCCAGTTCGGCTCAGCGATCAGGCCGCGTCCCATTCCGACGATATCTACATCGCCGCTCTCGAGAACTTTTTCAACGACCTTCGGGTCACGGTAGTTACCAGCATTGATCACAGGTTTTTTGAAGTTATTTTTTACGGCTCTTGCCATGTAGGAACGCCATCCGTCCGGCAGGAAGTTGGAATCGATCTGATACTGCAGGGATGGGTTGAGGCCGCAGGATACGTCGTACATATCTACGAATTCATCCAGGTACTCCAGGTATTCCAGGGTATCTTCCAGAGTATTTCCTCCCGGAACACGCTCCTCAGCAGAGATACGAACGATGATCGGGAACCACGGTCCGACGTTTTTACGTACTTCTTCGAGAACCATACGCGGGAAGCGCAGACGGTTTTCTACGGAACCACCGAATTCATCGGTTCTTTTATTGTAATACGGGGAAATGAACTGGCTCATCAGGTAGGAGTGGCCGCAGTGGATTTCAATGGCATCAAAGCCGATGGCCTGCACACGTTTTGCAGCCTCGCCGTATTTTTTCACGGTTGTCATGATTTCTTCTTTTGTCATCGGGCGAGGGGTTTCTCCGCCGGCCTTTGTCGGAATGTTGGAAGAAGAAACGGTTTCCATACCGGTTCTTGCGGAAGATGCGGAAGCTCCGGCGTGGTTGATCTGGATCGCTACGGTAGCACCGTTTTTATGAAGGTTTTCGACTAACTGATAGTAGCGCGGCATAAAGCTGTCGTGGTCGATACGGATCTGGCTGGTTCCGTTGGAACCGACCGGGTACTCGATGTTGGCGTTCTCCAGAATAATAAGACCAACGCCGCCTTTTGCGCGGAGAGAGTAATAATTCATATGACGGTTACTCATCTCACCGCTTGTCTCACCGTAGTTGGTTCCCATCGGGGTCATTGCAATACGGTTTTTAATCGTTGTTCGTTTGATGGTAATTGGCTCGAAAATTTTTGGGTAAGCACTCTTCATGAAAATTTCTCCTTATTCATTACATGAGCGGTAATCCTCTGTTTGTGACAAATCCATCATAACTCTTTCGACTAAAAATTAACAATATCTTTCAGATAAACTTTTGATACGTTTTCGCTATCGTTTCTGGACTCTTCGATAATGTCAGCGTGCTGTTTCATGTATTCGGTAAACCGTTCGACAGCCGGAAGCCGGTAGCGGTTCTTCATCCAGAACATAAAAGTCTGATGATAAATCTCGAGACCTTTCAGTGTGTGGATGCGGATACCGTCTGCCTGTTCCAGAATATCAGTTCGCGGCATGAGCGCGATGCCGAAGTTTTCGCGTACCAGTGCCACAATCGAATATTCATCCGGGCATTCCATGATAATATTGGGATGAAGCTGATATTTGCGGTAGAGATGACCGGTGTAGGCCCCCATCCAGGATGCGCGGTCGTAGCCGATCACCGGATAACGGGTAAGCTTTACAAGCGGAACCTCCGGTTCAGCGGCAATCGGATGCTGTTCCGGGGACACGATGACAAGCGGCTGCTGGATCAATGGAAAAAACTCCATGTCGTCGCGCTTTAAAAAGCCGCCAAACCCAAGATCGAGTTCGCCGGATTTCACCTTCTGTGCAATGGCCGGGGTATGGTTCTGCCAGAAGCTAAAGGCAACGTTTTTGTTTCCTTCTTTGTCCAGAAAGGTGCGGACGTTGTGCGGAATATAATGTCCGGCAAGTGGAAAAATATAACCGATGTTGATTTTTCCGCCACCGGAGGCGAGTTCTTTCATCTTGCCTGCCGCAATGTCACAGTCGCCTGCGATCCGGTCTGCATGCTCCAGGAAAAGACGGCCGGCATTGGTAAGGACAACACCGCGCCCTTTCTTTTCAAACAGCGTGATTCCAAGCTCACTTTCAAGGGCGGCCATCGAACGGCTCAGGGATGGCTGGGAAATATAAAGCTCCTCTGCCGCCTGGTGATAATTTTCCAGCCGGGCGACCTTTCGGAAATAGAGAATCTGATTCAGTGTCATGTGGTTTTTCCTCCTGAAAAAATGGTTCCGTAAGAAAGTCTTTGCTTCCTCTTATTATGATAACTCAAGTATACCATATCAATGCATTCAATGCATTGATTTTTTCCTTTAAAAGCATTAGACCGCACACACTTTCACTGTTAAAATAAAGGCAAATGTTATTTTTTTAACATTCACAAAACTGGTAATCTGTTGTTTGTGACAAAACAAAAGGATGAACCGAACAGAGGAAAAAGACAATTTGACCTCAACACATGATCTATTTAAAAAGGAGAGAAACCATGAACAAGAAATACCTGCCAAGTGCATTAATTTTGTACTTGAACTACTTTATCCACGGTGTTGGATGCTCTATTCTGGGCCAGGCAGTCATCAAAGAGGCTCTGGCAGCAGCATGGGGAGTGGAAGCAATGGCAATTACCGCAATTTCCGCAGCACTCGGTCTTGGCCGTCTGATCGCCCTGCCATTTGCAGGTCCTCTGTCCGACAAGTTCGGACGTCGCATTTCCACCGCAATCGGAAGTGCTTCTTATGCAATTTATCTGATCGGCCTTGCCCTTGCATTTAATGCAGGAACACACGGTGGTTATACCATCGCTTACGTATGCGCCATTATCGGCGGTATCGCAAACTCCTTTCTGGATACTGGTATTTACCCGGCAGTATCCGAAATTATTTACAAAGCTCCGGGCGTTGCTACTATGGGAATCAAATTCTTCATCGCAATCGCACAGATGCTGCTTCCATTTGTTCTTGGTGTAGCGGTTACTTCTACCGCGGCCGGCCTTACCTCCTACAATCCGTTATTCTATGGATGCGGAATTGCGTATATCGTACTTTTTGTACTGGTATTCCTGTTCCCGCTGCCAGATGCTGACCAGAAAGCATCCGGTAAAAAAGAGGGTCTGATCGACAGCCTGAAGCATACCCATTTTTCTTTCGAGTCCATCGCTATGATCCTGATCGGATTCACCTGCACCGGTACCTTCCAGCTGTGGCTGAACTGTGCGCAGAACTTTGCAAAAGAAAATGTAGGCTGGGCGAATCCGTCCATCATGCAGACCTATTATTCAGCAGGAACTATGCTGGCACTCGTTGTGACGGCATTCCTGACCAGAAAAATCAAAGACGTTCGTTTCATCGTTGTTTACCCGGCCATCTGCCTTGTAACCATGATCGCTGTCCTGATGGGACAGAGCAAACCGCTGATGATTGCCGGTGCTTTCATTATCGGATGGGCAGGCGCAGGCGGACTGCTTCAGATCGCAACTTCCGTTTGCAACATGCTGTTCCCGAAAATCAAAGGAACCGTAACCGCACTGGTTATGATCGCATCTTCTCTCTGCAACTACACCATCCTGACCGCAGCATCTAAAATGCAGCCGTCCGGCGTTATGACCATGAATATCGTTCTGACCGCAGTTGGTGTTGCACTTGGACTGTTTGTAAATATCCGCTATAAAAAAATGGTTGAACTTGCACAGCAGGACAATTAAAATGAGGTTAAGGATTGCGGAAGTACGAAGTACCAAGGAATCCGGACGTGAAAAAGAAAAGCCTGCAAAGAAAAGTCAGGGTTAAATTGAAGAAAGAAGGAAAAATACATGAATACAGTAAAAGTTCGTGATATTGAAATCGGTGCCGGTGCACCGAAGATCATCGTTCCGATCGTAGGCGTTACCAAAAACGATATCATCGAAGAAGCAAAAACCTTCCATTCGATTCCGGTTGATGTTGTAGAATGGCGTGTAGACTGGTTTGAAGGCGTATTCGACTTTGCGCAGGTAGAGGACGTGTTAAAAGACCTCCGCGAAGCACTCGGCAATATTCCGCTTCTGATGACATTCCGTACCTCCAAAGAGGGCGGTGAAAAAGCGATTGAGCCGGCAGCCTATGCGGAGCTGAACATCAAAGCAGCACAGACCGGATATGTGGATCTGGTGGATGTTGAGATCTTTACCGGAGATGACATTGTAAAGAAGATCATCGACGGTGCACACGCAGCAGGCGTAAAGGTTATCGCTTCCAATCATGATTTCTTCAAAACTCCTGCAAAAGCAGACATCATCTACAGACTGCGCAAAATGCAGGATATGAACGCAGATATTCCGAAGATTGCTGTTATGCCGCAGAACAGGAAAGACGTTCTGACCCTGCTTGCGGCAACAGAGGAAATGGTCACCAATTATGCGGACAGACCGATTATCACCATGTCTATGGCAGGCACCGGTGTAATCAGCCGTCTCTGCGGTGAGGTATTCGGTTCTTCCATGACCTTCGGCGCGGCAAAGAAAGCATCCGCACCGGGTCAGATGGGTGTGAATGATCTGAGCACCGTTCTGGATCTGCTTCACAAAGCCATGTAACCGTTTTTTCTTTAGGGGACACCGGTATTTTTAGCTTTGCTGTTGATGCCGATGTCCCTTTTGTATTATTGTTCTGTTATAAATTTAACGGAGGTATGCCTTTTATGAAGAGAATATTTCACTGGCTGGATGAAAATCTCGAAGAATTTCTTCTTGTGATCGGTCTGATCGCCATGACGCTGATCATGGGAGTCCAGGTTTTCTGTCGTTACGTTCTTGGCATGTCGCTGTCGTGGTCGGAAGAGCTGACCAGATATATTTTTATCTGGTGCGGTTTTTTAAGCGTCAGCTACTGCAGTAAGAAATGCCTTTCCATCAAGATCGAGCAGTTTGTTGCGATTTCCCGCGGAGAGGAAAAGCCATCTTCAAAATTGTGAATCATACATTTGAACTGATTTTTTTCATCTATATGATTCCGTTTGCTTTTTCCTATATGATGTCGTCGGTTAAAAGCGGCCAGCTTTCCCCGGCCTGCAAAATCCCGATGTACTTTATCCAGGCAGCACCGCTCGTCTCCTTTGTGCTGGTTGCCTTTCGTGTTTTGCAGCGGTGGATGATCGAGTTCCGCGTGGCACGCGGTGAGAACGTTTTCGACCCGGCCCATCCGGAGCGAAATACGCCGGAATCCTTCATCGAGGCAAATGCCGGAGCAGATAACGCCACAGAAAATGCCCTGAACGCGGGTATCGACAACCGCATTCATACGATTAAAAATTCAAACGAGGAGGAACGCTAATGCCGGTCGTAGTATTATTTTTGATTTTTGTCGCATTGCTGGTCATCGCTGTTCCGGTATCGATTACCCTTGGAATCACATCTGTGCTTCCATCGGTGTTTGACCCGTCCTTTACGGTAGGAGCCAAATATCTGATCCGTGCCATGTTCGGAGGTCTCGATTCCTTCCCACTGCTGGCAGTTCCGATGTTCGTCCTCTCCGGTATCATCATGGCTAAGGGAGGCATCTCCAAAAAACTGTTTGATGTCTTTGCCTATTTTCTCGGAAAATTCACCGCAGGTATGCCGTGCGCCGTTATCGTCACCTGCCTTTTTTATGGTGCGATTTCCGGTTCCGCTCCGGCGACCGTTGCTGCTGTCGGAAGCATGACAATTCCGATTCTGACTACTCTTGGTTATGATCTGACATTCTCCACAGCGATTGTGGCAGTTGCCGGCGGCCTTGGCGTTATCATTCCCCCGAGTATTCCGTTCATCATGTACGGTATGGCTTCCGGTGCTTCGGTCAGTGACCTGTTCCTTGCCGGAATTGTACCGGGTCTGATGATCGGTCTGCTGCTGATGCTTTATGCCATCTATCACTGCAAACGGTACGGGGAGGATAGGGAGAAGATCTATGCAGAAGTCAAAGTGCTGCATGACAAAGGCCTGCTTCGCGTTTTAAAAGAGAGTTTTTTTGCACTGCTTAGTCCGGTAATCATCCTCGGCTGTATCTACAGCGGCGTTGCTTCCCCGACCGAGGCGGCTGTTATCTCCGTATTCTATGCATTGCTTGTCAGCCTTTTTGTGTACAGGAGTATTCGCATCCGCGACATCTGGTCCATTCTGGTTGAGGCGATTCGTACCTTCACTCCGATCCTGTTCATCCTGGCGGCATCGACAGCATTTTCCCGTGTCCTGACGCTGATGCAGGTGCCGCAGACGGTCAGTGAGTTTATCCTGAACAACTTCCACAGCCCGGTTGCGATCCTTCTGATCATCAACGTATTCCTGCTGATTGTCGGAATGGTCATGGATACCACACCGGCAATCCTGATTCTGACCCCGATCCTTCTGCCGATCGTACAGGCAATCGGTATAGATCCGATTCAGTTTGGTGTGATCATGGTTGTCAACCTTGCGATCGGTTTTGTAACACCGCCGATCGGCGTCAACCTGTTCGTGGCAAGCTCCCTGACCGAGGTTCCGGTCATGCAGATCGCAAAGAAGGCTATGCCGATGATCGGTTTCTTCCTTGCGGCACTGCTGCTGATTACGTTTATTCCGGCGATTTCGATTGGAATTTTATAGGGAGGAGCGAAGGACAATGAAAAAGATGACAAAAAAGAAAAAGCTTTTCCGAAAAGTGACGGCACTTGCCGCTGTCATTGCGCTTGGCGCATCGCTTGCCGGCTGCGGCTCTTCCGGAGAAGAGACGACAC
>OJNQ01002174.1_pt1 | contig 12928 bp, 9 predicted proteins | sample 1597621 | NCBI WGS metagenome assembly OJNQ01 (sample SAMEA2452137, study PRJEB22498) | human gut metagenome | reverse complement strand
AAAATAAATTTTTAAACCAAATGACAGCGGCTGCGTATTGCAGCCCTTTTTTTATACCAATTTGTCCCCAAAAAAAATACAAAAACACCCTCTCCTTACATCTGTCTGCTTTCGCAGATTCAATATCGGGAGGGGGTGTTTACCCTGTTATGGGATTATAATTTTATTATCTGTTTTTACAAACAGTTTTTATTTTGCTCTTTTTCTGTCGTATACGACTACTCCTGCCATTCCTGCCAATGCAGCAGCAAGAATTATCGTATACATGAACATGCCTAAGCTGTCACCTGTTGAAACTGATGAATCCGGTGTTACAGTTGAGTCCGGTGTCTCTGTTGTACCTGGTGTTTCTGTTGTACCCGGTGTCTCATTATTTCCTGGATTTTCAGGTGTTGACGGTGTTATATTGCTTCCTGAATCCTTTGCTGCGTATACTACAGCATATGGGCTGAATGACTCTGCCTCGAATGAAAAACCATTTTCATCTGCTGTAACTGCTACACTTTCAAGAACTCCGTTGTTATTCATATGGAATACATACAGATTGTAATCTGCTGCATTGATTCCTTTTTTGTATGACATAGTAATCTTAATCTTACCGCTTGAAAGCTTAACAACTTTTCCGTCTGTTGTTTTAAGTGAAATATCATAATAATCCGCATTCTTTGAATCGAATCCCTTGATATTCTTGTCAGCAATAGCCGCATCAATCTTTTCAGATATTGAAGCTGCTGCTTTCTCAACATTTAACTTAATTTCACTTACTGTAAGGTCTTTACCTTCTTCATCTTTAACCTTTACGTCACCTACTGATGCAACATCCTTGAAATCAGCAGCATCTTCATTTTCATCGAGGTCAACTTTGATGTCTGATTTATCTGAATCATCAGTCTGTTTCTTAACAAGACCGTTGATTGCATCTGTTATTGCCTTTGCCATTGCATCTACCTTTGCCTGGTCTTCTGACGTAAGTGTTCTGTCTACCGCTTCGATTGCTTTTGTTACTGCTGAGAAATCCTCATAATCATCTTTGTTGAGAGCTTCCGCAGCTTTGATAGCTTCATCTACTGCTGTGTAGTCTGCTGCAACCGGTTCCGGCTTAACATCTCCTGATTTATAGTATGCAGGTGTCCAACCCTCAAAGTAATCTTCAAGTTTTACTGCTGATGCTTCTTCATCAGTCATCTTATTAACGCCTGCAGCTCTGCTTGAAGTGCTTACCTTTGTTCCGTCTGCAAGATGTGTATTATATTCATAATACTTAGCCTTTGCAGGTGTTACATTACTCATTGAAGTAAATCCTGCAGGAGCGATAGTATTAGCATCTTCAACTTCTGTATTTAAGAATACAACCTTTGAATCTGCTCTCCATGGTCTTGCAAAATATGTCTTTGTTATACCTTTGTTAATTCCCGGATAAGAAGTCTTTACAACTTTACAATTGTTGAAAAGATAACCTAACTGTGAAAGTGCCTTTGACGCAACAATGATACTTCCTGAAGCTGCTTTGTCACCATATCCATACATGCTTAATGTACAGCCGTCGAATACCGCACTACCATCACCGCAGATATAATCTGTTGTACCTTCGATGACACAATTCTTAAAATATGTATGCTCTGTATTATTTCCTGTAAACATTGTATCCTGTGAACTTAAGAACTGGCAGTCCTTGAATTCGCTCTGGTCTGCTTCAATGAAAATAACACATGCTCTTTCCTTATTTTTATAAAGTTTGATATCGGCATCTGTTGCTTTAGAACGGTCAACCTTAGAGTTATCCCCACCTTTGCCTACGCCATCTGCAACTTCTTCTGTTGTCATATATCTGTTGAATGAACTTTCATATATAACACCTTCTGAACGGAACGCTGTAGCTGTAGGAAGTACATTAACTGTTGCTCCCCAGTGGCCTGTACCCATTCCGATTGCAACTCCTTTTTCATACTTATCAACTGCTCTTGCTTCACTGTAATAACCGTTCATATCGGCACTGTAATAAGTATAACCTGAACCATAATACCATGTTATTGTTGAGCCTGCTTCACTTGAAATAGTAACATAAGGAGTATCAACCATAACCTGCTCTCTGTATAAAGCATCTGTAAGAGTAATTGTTACTCTCTCTGTTGTTCTTGTCATTCTGCCTATATACTTAACTGCATCTGTTATAGTCTCAAACTGCTGACCCTTACCCACTTTTACCTCAGCCTGATATTCAACAGGTGATGTATCTGCTTCTGTTTCAAGATAAACATCATTCAAAACATCTGCACTGCCGACACTTACATGGTCATATGCGGTATACTTTTCAGATACAACTGATGTATCGTACTCGCCTGCTCTTAACTGTGCTTTGTATCCGTCACCTGTTACATCGAATGAATAAGAATAGCTACTGTCTGATTTGTTTGTAAATGTAATCTTTGTAACATCTGAAGCTTTGTCGTCTGATGTTACGAACTTACCTGAAACATTAACCTTCGTTCTCTGTGTTGCAGCGATTTTTACATCTGTATAATCTCCTGCTGCCTTGTTTAACTTTTCTGTAACTTCATAATCGTCAACACCGCCTAATACTACTGAATAGTTTGAGCTTGAATTAATACTTACATTTGAAAAACTGTAAGAACCGTCTGTCTGTGCTTTTACATCAACCTCAATCGTTGAAAGCTTTGAATTATCAGGTACAAATTTAACTGAAACTGTTCCTTTTACAGCATCTGCCGGAATTCCCATAATACTTCCTGAAACTGTTGCAACTGCATCGGCAACTGCTTCAAAGTCTTTAACAGCCGTAGCATCTTCACCTGTAAGTTCGAGAATATTGCCGTTATCGGTATCATTAATCTTAAATCCTACAGCACTTATTGATACTTCGTACTTGGCACTGCCGTTTACTCTCTTTAATACAACGGAATACTTGCCGTTGCTGTCAACCTGTGCAGTAACCGTCTTTGCAGAACTGTCTGTAAGACTGTCAAACTTAATCTCTGTAATTCCATTTTCTGCTGCATTTGCCACTGTACCTGTAACTGTGACATTTATAATCGGATTATATTCTGTCAAAGTCATTGTTCTGACCTTAACATCTCCGCCTGATATAACAGGAAGATACTTCTGTCCTTCTTTTTCAACAATATAACCTGTAATATCATCCACTGTTACAGACTGTGTTGTTGTCTTCATCTGAACAGAATATCCGCTGTCAACACTGCCGATATATACAGGTCTGTCAGTTGCAGCATTTGAACATACCTGCTCATATTTTACTTTTGTTGTGTCATCTTTTACCGGAAGATATAATACGCTTCCCTGTCTGAAACGAAGTTTGTCACTGTCATATGTAACACCACTGTTTCCTGCATCCTGTGACACATACAAAATGCCGCCGGACTCTCCTGCTGTTCCATCAAGAATTTCCCCTGCTGTAGGTGCTTTCTTACTTGAATTCGCTGAAAACGAATACGTTATTTTTCGTGTCTGTGTATCCGCGGCCTTTGCCGTAACGCCTAATCCTACAGGCATCCCCGATACAATCAAAGTAACCGCAGAAACTGCCGCAAATACCTTTCTAAATAATTTGTTAAATCGCATAAAACCCTCCGAACATTTTACTAAATTATATTTTTAACCACACACTTCCTTTCATTATCACGCTTACCATTAATAAAACACGCAGTGAACTAATAACTAAAAATACCCATAAGAAAAAGAAAATACTTTTGCGTATGTGTTTCATTAAAGTATGTATAAATAATACACTTATATTATAAATGTGTCAATGGATTTTACTGATTATTATATTTTTTTGTTAGTTTTTCACAAATATTTACATTGAGTCTTTACTAATATCTTCCCCTTACATTCAAATGTTTGAAACTGTATGCAAAATATGCTATTTCTGCTATAGCTGTAATTGTCCACGAAAATACATAGACAAGATACAATGATGGTATAGAGTGAAAATATGCAAATATTGTATATACCCATGCAACCCTGAATACGCACGAACCGCTTATAACAATAATTGTAGGTCCAACACTCTTTCCTATACCCCTCGATGCAGCAATTGATGCATCCATAAATGCAGATACCGCATACGAAAAAGCCATAATCTTTATTCTTGCCATCCCGGCGTCTATAACAGCCGGCTCACTAGTAAACAACGACAACAACTGGCGTCCAAACACAAAAAGTACAGTTCCAAGAATTCCTGCCGCACAAAATGAATATGCAATGCTTATAAAATAGCTGTGAAGCATTCTCTTTTTATTTCCGGCACCCATGTTCTGCCCCATAAAACTTGAACACGCTGTATAAAACGCTGACATTACATTATATATAAGTGCATCAAAATTGGCAGCTGCGGAATTGCCCGAAACCATAACAGAATCAAATGAATTCACACCTGTCTGGATAAAAAGGTTTGCAATCGCAAATATTGCGTTCTGGATTCCTGCCGGGATTCCAAGCATAAGAATCGCTTTCGCTGCATTCTTGTTTATTCTTACCTGCGAAAGACGAAGCTTGCACACATCATTTCTTCGCAAAAGATTAGTCATAATAAGTGTTGCTGAAATATACTGTGAAATAATACTTGCCATTGCTACGCCCTGTTCTGCCAGACGAAATCCGATAACAAATATAAGATTAAGGCATACATTTACTATTCCTGCTATAAAAAGATAGAGTAACGGACGCTTTGTATCTCCTCCGGCACTCATAACAGCATTACCAAAGTTGTATACTGCCATGGCAGGCATACCAAGTGCATATATTCTGAAATAAAGCATCGCACCGTCTATAAGTTCTTCTTTAGTATTTAATAGATTCAGCAATAAATGTGCACATGAAATACATATAATGCTTACAATAATTCCAACAATCAGGCACAGAATAAATGCTGTTTGAATTGTATCTTTCAAATCTTTGTGCTGTCTTGCACCAAGCTGCCTTGCCACTATTACATTGACACCACAACCCATTCCTATAAGAAATCCTGTAAAAAGCGTCACCAGAATTGTAGTCGAACCAACCGCCCCAAGTGCCTCATAGCTTGCAAATTTACCGACAACTGCCACATCGGACATATTAAAAAGAACCTCAAGAACCTGCGACATCATAAGCGGTATACTGAAAAGAAATATCTTTTTCCACAAAGAACCGCTTGTCATATCCATTCCACAGGACGTATTTTCTGTTTTTATTCCACTCATAAAAAATTTCCTCATATCAGGTATAATTAACTTTAGTTTTTGCACGTAATACGGCCTTTAAATCACGCCAAATCTACGCAGCAGTTAATTATACTAACACCTGATATGAGAAAATGCAACATATCTTATATTAATTTTTAATATTATTAATTTAAAGTTTTAATTTCACTATAATAACGTATCACTATAATAATCTGCCTTATGAACTGTAAGCAGTTTTTATTACATCTTAAAATATGACACACTCTCAGCCAGCTTGTCAGCAATCTCCCTAAGCTTGACGGCTCCCGAATACACTTCCCGGAACGTATCTGTAACCTTCTGCGTCTCCTCAAATGTTCTCTGAGTGCTTTCCATATTTTGTCCCGCAATTTCTGCAAGTTCTTCAACGGCACCAGACACCTTATTTCTTGAACCTTCAAGTTTAACCGTACTGTTCATTATTAATTCTATGCTGTCCTTTGAACTGCGTATATCATTAAGAACCTGTCCCACAATAATACGGGTCTCTTCCATGCTTTCGCTCTGACTTATAACTATATCCTGCATTTTCTGCATAATCTCGACAGATTTATACGAATCCTGCATAAGAACCTTTGTTATATCGTCAATCTGCTTACTTGAATCATTAGACTGCTCCGCGAGCTTCTTTATCTGCTGTGCAACAACAGCAAAGCCTTTTCCGGCTTCACCTGCTCTTGCCGCCTCTATAGACGCATTAAGGCTCAAAAGATTAGTCTCTTCAGCAACCGCCGAAATAAATGAGATTGCCGAATTAATTTTGTTTACAGACTCATTTGTGTGGTTTGTCTGCTCTTTTACTTCTTCAATTATATCTTTTACATTATCATTGATATTGCACAATTTAAAAAGCGTCTCAGAAACCTTTGTTCCTGACTTCTGCATAGACACGGCTGATTCGTTAAGAAGAGCCGCCTCTGATGTAGTCTCGCTGATGTTGTTTTCCATAATCTTCATATGGTCAAACGCAGCTTTGGAATTGGCTGACTGTATTGATGAATTTTCAACCATCTGATTAACGGTTGCACTTACTTCATTAATTGTCTTGTCGGTATTGTCCGCTGCCTCGCCGAGAACACCAGAAGTTTCAAGCAAAAGCTTTGAATTACTCGATATTTCGTTAATTACCGAGTTCATCGCATTGCTAAGCGATACTGTGCCTCGTGCCAAATCACCTATTTCATCTTTGCGGTTTAACAGCTTTTTGTCAACGTCTATATTAAGACTGCCTCCCGCAACCTGTTCCACGATTCCTACACTTCTCTTTATATCTGAACTTATAGAATATGCAATCTTCATACTTATGCCGATACATATAGCCATAACAATGACAACAGCGGTGCATATCATTGCAATAATTCTGTTTAAAACAGTGTCCTTGTCCGCCTTGTTTGTTCCGACAAACACCATTCCGATTATCTTATCATTGCTTCCATTCTGATATACAGGCATATAATAGCCGTAATTCATAACTCCATCCAGCGAAACACGGCTTGTAGAATATTCTTCTCCATCATTTAACACTTTCTGCGTTATGACATCTCCAGCAGGCGAACCGAGAATTCTTTCCCCGTTTGCGTCAAGTGCCGATGTCATCACTCTTTTTGTTCCGTAGAAAAATGTAACGTCCATACCTGTATTTTCTTTTATTCTGTCAACGAGATTTTCCGACTTCGATACATTGTAACTTCCTTTCCATATATCTCCGTTTGTTGTCACAATGTAATCTCCCGCATTTTGGTCATATGCCGCCAAAGTAGACGATGCCGTTCCTTTTAAAGCTTCCTCAACCTGTTCCATAACAGAACTTTTTACCATAGTTACAGTAAGGATTATGGAAACCATGCCCAAAACAAGTACAGGAATGATTGTAACCGCCAATATTTTCTTTTTAAGATTCATGCTGTATTCCTCCCATTATTCTCTCACTGTACTACTGTCACGGTTTTGAAATACCAGTTAATATTTCCCGTAATATCCGAATCTTTGAGTGTTTTTCCGTTCTCTCCGACTGTCGTTCCCGTATTGGTCTCTATAACTCCGTCAAATATTCCGAGTTTTCCCGATATAATATCCTTCTTTGCCTCATCAACTTTTTGCTGTGTTCCCGATTTACAGAAATAAGCAAGCTGTGTTATGCCGACAAGATTTTCATTCATACCGCCGTAATAATTGCTTCCGTCCCATGTTCCGTCAATAACACTCTGTACAGCCGCCGTATAATATGCACTCCAGTTCCATATAACGCTGCAAAGGCAGGCATCGGGTGCATCTTTACTCATATCGGAATTATATCCTATACTGTATACATTTTTCTGCTGTGCAAGAAGCTGCGGATATGTGGTATCACAATGCTGTGTTATAACATCGCAATTCATATCAAGAAGCGTAGATGCCGCAGCTTTCTCAGCTTCAGGGTCATACCAACTGTTTGTCACCTTTACATATATCTGAGCTGAAGGATTCACAGAATAAACTCCCAAAGCAAAAGCATCAATTCCGCCTGTAACCTCTGAATTTTCCGAACCCATTGCGGCAACATAACCTATTTTATTCGTCTTTGTATTCATTCCTGCAACTATTCAGCTAAGATATCTCGGCTGATATATTCTTCCGAAATAATTGTTAAAATTCTTTCCGTTGCTCATGTAACCCGTGCCGTGAGAAAAATAAACATCAGGATATTCTTCTGCCATCTGTGCCGTTGTCTCCATATAGCCCCAGCTTGTTGAAAATATTATGTTACAGCCCTCATCTATGCATTCTTTTATCGCTTTTCTCGTAGCCTCCTTGTCCGAATCATTAACATTAATCTTTCTAATAATCTGACTGTCGGACAATCCGAGATTCTGCTGCATACCCATAATTCCAATATCATGCGTATATGTATATCCGCTGCCCTCGGCGGGATCAGACAGATGAATTACACCAACCTTTATGCTGTCCTTTGATACTCCTGAAAAACTTTTTACCGTATCAGAATCACCATAGCCCGTATTAACCGCATAATCATCAATATTGCCGTTCATGCCGCAACCCGTAAACGAAGCACATAAAACCAGCATACCCAATATTTTAAAAAATGATTTAATTCTTTTCATTCGCATCACCTCATATTCAATTATCATTTACCAAAACAATATATAAATTAATTTAATAATATCATACACATGTTTATTTTTACAATAGGAAACAATAAAATTTTTGTAATATATTACATTTTCTGAAAATACGGCTAAATTCACACAAAAATACACAATTTTAAAAAATCACCAATTATACAGATTTGAATTTTAATATATATTTTCCGTCTGTGAATCATACGTCAGAACGGTTCTTATAATCGGTGGAAAAAAGGCTCTTGCAGCTGCACTTGACAAAATTAAAGAAGCTGTATCTCACACAGCACTTGAAATTATCGGTGTCGAACTTTATGGAAATGACTGTACATACGAAACTGTTGATATACTTCGTGCATTACCTCTATATAGCGAAGCTGACATGGTATTTGGTGTAGGCGGCGGCAAAGCACTTGATACAGTAAAATGCCTGTGCATAACGGATGACAAACCTGTATTTACATTTCCTACAATTGCATCAAATTGTGCTGCTTGTACATCTGTATCAATTATGTATAATAGTGACGGAATTTTTTTAAAGCCTAACTTTTTTGTCCGCCCTGCAATGCACGCTTTTATTGATACCGAAATCATTGCAAAAGCATACGAAGACCACAAAAAAGGATTATGTACATATGAAGTTGAACAGGTAACTATTCGGTTTCTATTTTTGCTGAATATGGTATTGTCTGTATCTTTGTAAAGAAATATACATATTTGAATATTATAAGAAATACAATAAACACTCTTCCATATATGTTCGACATTGCAATCATTGCAAGAACAAGCATACATGATGCAGGTATCAATATACAAAGCTTTGTTTTAAGCGTCATTGCACGGTTTTTCACAAAACTATCTAAATGCTTTTTATAAAGCTTTGTTTTTGTAAACCACTTATGAAAACGCTCTGAACCTTTTGCAAAACAAAAGGAAGCAAGTAAAAGAAACGGCGTAGTTGGCAATACCGGCAGAATAACACCAATCGCACCAAGTACCATTGAGATAAATGCCGCTGCAAGCCAAAGAATTTTAATTGGATTTTTTATAATATTTTTCATTAATAATTATAATACCTTTTATTTATAATATTGTTATGCATATCTAAGTTATATTAGTTACAGCTAACTATTGGCGTTATAAACAAAAAAATATACATATGTCAAATGGTAAATTATATTACTCATCTGACATATGTATTTTACTCATTAAAATTATCACATCAAATATAATTATTAATCAAGAAGCTTTGCGAATTCTTCTTCAGGCAGCGGTTTTGAAAAATAAAATCCCTGAAGATAATCGCATCCATATTCTTTAAGATAGTCTGCCTGCTCTTTTGTCTCCACTCCTTCTGCGACCACTTTCATATCAAGTCTGTGTGCGAGTTCAATAATTGACATTACTATATTATTATATTTTTTATTTTCACCAAGTTTTTGCACAAACCCCATATCAAGCTTTATAACATCAAAATCGTAATCTCTTAATGTGCTGAATGATGACATACCACTTCCGAAATCATCAATAAGAAGCTTTACACCGTTATCGTGAAGCTGAATAAGAAAATTGGTACCTTTACCGGAAACATTTGCATATGCCGACTCAGTTACTTCATAATTAACCATCTGTTTTGAATAGCGTTCATCTTTTACATCATCAATAATCAAATCCATGATTTCATCATCCATCAAGTCCATTCTTGATAAATTGACTGCGACACGAACAATCTTTTTTCCGTTTTTATATCTATTTTCCATAAATCTACGGACACTTTTATGTACATATGTATCAAGCTTTGTTATGTGTCCGCTTTCTTCAAGTGCAGGAATAAATTTACCCGGTAGTATTACGCCTTTGGGTGAAACCCAGCGTACAAGAGCTTCCGCCGATGCTATCTGCTTCGTTTTTGCATCATATATAGGCTGATAAAACACCTTTATCTCACTATTTTTTATAGCATCATCAAGCTGAATCAGAGCAAGACTTCTTTGCTCATAATCATATTTCATGTCTTCATTAAATATAGCATACGGCTGTACATACTGATTAGGTATATATAATTTTGCAAGCTTTGCCCTGTCACACATATCAGAAACACTCAAATCCGTGTCTTTCGGTATATAATAAATGCCACATCTTACATATATATCTACTTTCATCCCATCTTTATCATAAACACGATGAAGTATTGATGTGAGCTTTTCAAAATCCAGATTGTTCTTATCAACCAGCACAACAAATCGGTCTGCTTCTATCCTTGATATTGCAAGCGGTTTCAAAAAAGAAATCTGTAAAATATTAACAGCCTGATGTAATACCGTATCTCCTGCTGCATAACCATATAAATCATTAATCGCCTTAAACTTCTGAATATTAAAATATAAAAGTGCAAAATCTTTGTCAGGATTATTTTTAATTATATTTTCTGCTTTATGAACAAATCCTTCACGGTTTAATGCACCCGTAACACTATCCGTCTCAAGTTCTTTTGTCATATCTTCAATAACAACAAGAATAATACCTTTTTTCTTATCAAACCAGTGATAGCTGTATCTTTCAACTTTATTTTTTATATTATAAACATTAAACGAATACACTCCAGCTATATTCATGTTATCATTAAGGTAATCAAGTGCCGTACATTTTAAGAACTGCTCTTTACTTTCATTAGCAATTCTTATCTCACTCATCTGCTTTACTATATCATCATATACATATGACTTCTGTTCTTCAACTTCCATGCCCTCAAAATGAGCAGCACGCATATACAGATTTCCTTTACAGCTGTCTATAATTCCGATTCCTATATAATCATTGTTATACAGAATTCTACTTATCTCTTTGTCAATATATTTTAATGTTCTGTCTTTCCAGACCGCATATGCTTCTATATGACCGTTGTACGGATTTTCTATAAGGCTGACACGCACTTTGTATAATTTCAAATTGCCATTTTCATCATAATAACTATGATAAAATTGTATATTACGTTCACCTTTTTCAAAGCCTTCCAACAGAGCTTTTCTGGTGAAACCGTTCTTAAACTCTTCCAGATTATATCCATCAGAAATATTAGGATATATATATTTATCAAGCCAGCATCTCACAGAAATATTATTTAATTCATTGTAATTATACTTATGCTTACGTGTTATAATAGCAAGCATCTTATTATCCGTAACATCTATATATAGAACAAACCCTATCCTTTTCTCCCGTCAGCAAAAAGTTCATTCTTTCCTGATATAGCTTTTCATGATGCCCTGTATCAATACTCAATGATTTATCCATACGCATTACCTACCATATTTTACACGTCTAATATATTTCACATTAATAATGATAACACAAAAAAGCCGGAAATCAATATTAATTTTCAATAAAGATTTCCGGCATAAAACCATTTTTTATTTATTTAGAAAACAAGTCTATTATTATTTTGTACCAAAAATTCTGTCGCCGGCATCACCAAGACCCGGACATATATATGCATTTTCATTGAGCTGTCTGTCAAGATGTCCTACATAAATCTGAACATCCGGATGAGCCTTATGAAGCTTCTCAAGACCTTCCGGTGCAGCTATAATACACATAAACTTAATCTTTTTACCACCATGCTTTTTAATCTGATCAATTGCATCTACTGCTGAGCCGCCTGTTGCAAGCATTGGGTCTGTTACAATAATAAGCCTTTCTTCAATAGGGCTTGGAAGTTTGCAATAATATTCATGTGGTTCATGAGTTTCCTCATCTCTATACATACCGATATGACCTACTTTTGCAGTCGGTACAAGGGCAAGAATACCTGAAACCATACCAAGACCAGCTCTAAGAATCGGAACAACTGCAAGTTTACGTCCGGAAATCATAGGAGTCATGCATTTTTCAATTGGAGTTTCAATCTCTACATCTTCAAGTTCAAGATCTCCCATTGCCTCAAAACCTTCAAGCATGGCAATCTCTTCTACAAGCTTTCTGAATTCATTAGTTCCTGTTCTCTTATCTCTCAAAATTGAAATTTTGTGCTGAATCAACGGATGTTCAAAAATTGTAATATTTTTTTCTTCTTTAAAATTCATCATAACTTAACCTCTGTTTTTCCATCTATATAGATGTATTATTTGCTTTTTAATTATTTTTCATCATCTGTGTTGCTTACATATACACCACGGCTTTGGTCTCCGCTTGGATTTACACCAAACCTGTAATCATTACCCGGTAAAACAGCATTGAGGATAATACCTGCAATAGCTGCGATAGCAAGTGCTGTGAGTGTAATATGCGTTTCACCTATTGTGAATGTAAGTCCCTTTGAAAAACCAAGACCGCATACAAAGATTACACCGGCAATTATAAGGTTACGTGACTTTGTAAGGTCTACCTTATTTTCAACAACATTTCTTACACCAATAGCTGAAATCATACCATAAAGCATAAATGATACACCACCGATTATGGCTGCCGGCATTGTAGAAATAATCTCTGAAAACTTAGGTATAAATGAAAGTATCACTGCAAGACCTGCAGCAATTCTTATTACTCTTGGGTCATATACCTTAGAAAGTT
>OJNQ01002161.1_pt1 | contig 12957 bp, 10 predicted proteins | sample 1597621 | NCBI WGS metagenome assembly OJNQ01 (sample SAMEA2452137, study PRJEB22498) | human gut metagenome | reverse complement strand
TCGGTTTCCTTCTTTAGAGATAACTGCACAGATGTCTATCCCGAGAGACAAAAGAATTTTGTATAAGGTATAGGCTTTGGGCGACTGCTTTCCATTTTCAATCAGATTCAACGATGAATAATCAATATCACTGTGTGCAGCCAATTCCTCACAGGATTTCTTTTCGGTATTTCTCATTTTGCGAATTGCCGTTGCAATGGCGTTTTTAAAATCTTCTTCTGATAACATAGCACATCCCCGATAAATATTTATTGGGAATGTACAATAATAAAATTATACAAACTATTGTGTGTGAGCAATTTAATTTTATTGACTTATTCCAATATGTATTTATCATGTTAAGTACCGAAACTATTAATGGGAGAAGTAATATGGCTTATAAATATGACGGTAAATATATTTTAGATGGTTCCAGAAAGTTGTATGAATTTGATGGCAAATACATAAAAAAATACTGCGGGGGTAAGTTGTATGAGTTTGATGGCAAATATGTAAAAAAATATTGCGGAAACAAACTTTATGAACTTACAGGTAGAGATATAAAAAAATATTGCGGTACGAGAATAGCCCAATATAAGGATTTGGGGGAAGCTTTTATTAAGGTCTTAGCTTTAGAAGGTCTGCTTTAGAATGGCAGTGCGAAGGTATTCAAAGGCGGATTTTCTGAATTTATTAAGGGAAGCTATTGGAGATATTGATAGCTTTTATGCTCAAAATTTTTTGAATTATCGCGGAATAACCAGCGATACCAAAGAACGATATGAAAATATTGCGGCTGAATTTGTTTTGGAAAATTTGGCCGCTTTTGAAAATATCCGAGTTATTAATAGACTGTCTTCTTATAAAACAGATGCGCATGAACAATTAATTCCTGATGGTAACAAAATTAACGAGATTACAAAAGGAGCTGTTCGGCGGCAGGAAGAGTGGCTGGCGAAAAGTATGTATGGTAAAAACTATGAAAATCTGGGAAAAATTATAGATTTTCAGGTGCCAATAAAAAACACTCGCAACAATCAAGCCGGTAAAATCGATTTAATCTCATTTTCAGAAAGCAATGGAATCTTGTATCTGCTGGAGTTTAAGAAGCCCGACAGTAAAGAAACTTTGTTGCGCTGTATTTTAGAAGCATATACTTATTATAAACAAGTTAATTGCTCCAAGCTTTTGAGAGATTTTGAACTTCCCACAAACAGTAAAATTATACCGGCAGTTTTGATTTATAAGCAAAGTTTTGCTGCCACTGGTTTAGGTGATTTATCTCTGCAAAAACTAAAAAATACACTTGGGGTAAACATTTTTCTGATTAACGAAACAGGTTGGATTGACAAAGCATGAAATTGATAATCCATCGCGGAACCAATGAGATTGGCGGCAGCTGTGTCGAATTCAACAATGGCTGTAAGCGGATTGTTTTTGATGTTGGTTTACCCTTGAATGCGATTGACGAGGGTTTGGATATTAGTTGTTATAAGCCGAATATTTCCGGTTTGTTTGGCGAGGAAAGCGGTGTCGCCGCAATATTTATCAGTCATGCCCACCCAGATCATTATGGATTGCTTAGTCTGATTAATAAAAATATTCCTATTTATATGAGCAAAGCATCGGCAATCCTTTTGAAGAAAGTTGTGCCGTTGTTAGGCAAAGAAAATTATGCGGATTTGAATATAAAAGAAATATCCGATGGCGAAGAAGTGAGAATCGGTGATTTTATTGTTCGAGCCTATGAGGTTGACCATAGCGCTGCAGCCGCGATGGCTTTTGAAATTTCGGGGAAGAATAAGCGGATTCTTTATTCCGGAGATATTCGTTTTCATGGTCGGCGGGCATGGCGGAGCAGAAAACTTACGAGTAATATAGCGCCGCCGGACTATTTGTTGTTAGAGGGGGCCACTTTAGGACGAGAAAATCAAGAGCAGCTTACAGAATATGATATTGAGAAGCGTTTAACAGAATTTTTTGCAGAGCCTAAGTTATCGCTTATTGTTTTTTCGACGCAAAATATTGACCGTTTCGTGTCGGTTTATAAGGCTTGTGTGCAGCAGAATAAAATTTTGGTGCTTGATCCGTATAGCTGCGCAATTTTGGAAAATCTGCGAGAAATAAGCGCCCATTTGCCGCAATTTGACTGGAATAATATTCGGGTTTATTTTGCCGGAAATTCTATTACGCGCAAACTGGCGGAAAATGGAGATTTATATCGCTATAAAACGGCAAAAGTTACTTTTGACGAGATAATGTCGAATCCTGAAAAATATGTTGTGAAAGCCAATTTTGCTATTGCCGAAAAACTTTTTGAGAAATTTGGTGCTGATAATATGAGGTTGATTTATTCACTCTGGACGGGATATTTGGATAAGCCCGGGTATTGGTATGACTTAAGAGATAAATTAATTTGCATACATACATCGGGACATGCCTGCGTTAAAGATTTACAAGATTTTGTAAGGGAAGTCAGGCCGAAATATATCATTCCAATCCATACAGCATGTAAAAATAAATACGCAGATTTGTTTGCTGCAGAGGTGGTTGCTTTGGATGATAATGAAGAAATGGAGTTGTAAATGGATAATAGAGAAGAAAAAAGTATTCATAATATAGAAGTTTATATCGGAGGTGGTACCGCCCTGTTTGCAATTCTTGCAGGAATTTATCGTGCTGCGTTAAATGATTTTTCTCAAGATGCGGTACTAGAAGCTTTAATTTCTATATCAGAATTGATTGTTTCCGCTTTGGTCTTGCTGGTTGCAATTCGCAGTATTGTTCGCAATATGGGAAGAAAAGATTCATTTGATAATGTTCTAAAACAAGAAATTGATAATTGGGTAAATCGTAATCGTCCGCTGATTTCCGAAGATAAAGATTTTAGTAACGGTACACGTTATTTTATGTTGACTGACCATGAGCATATTTTTGATATTGGCAAGGATTTATCGGATGAAAATTCTTATAAAAAAGGTCAATTTGTTATTATTCCGAATACATTTAGAAAAAATGATCAGCTAACATTTATTTTAAACAAGAGCACATTTTTAGACCGAGCAAAGGTTAATGAAACGAAAGTTGAGGCTGAACTAAAAATTCTGGCCTCTAAAATAGCAGCTTGCATTAATTCCAATTTCGGACAGTATTTTGCCGCCTCCGCCGATAAACATCAGTCCAAAATAAATGTTATCTTACTGGAAGATTTATCTTTACCTGAACAAGCTTGCAGCTTAGTTAAGATGATCGACTATGTAATGACTCTATATATGGTCGCTACGTAAACTGAGATTAAGAATAAAGTTAGAGTCCTGTCTTTTTTGTCATATTATAATTTTTTTGTCATATTATAATTTTTATGTGAAAATGTATCTTATAAAATTTGTTGAATTTTTGAAATAAAAAAGCTCCTTAGATGTTCTAAGGAGCTTTTCAAGGGTTATGTTACTCTGCTTTTACCAGGTCATTGGCATCAACGTGAAAGGGTTGACTTCCCGATACGTTACAATCTTGGCAAATCGGTACGATGTAGAGTTGAGGCGATGAATGCCACTTTCCATCAATACCTACTGTGACGATTTGTACGTGACCGCCTACCAAGTTGACGTAGGGCTTTCCGCAACATCTGCAATAGGTTGCAGAACGATTGCTTCTTTTTTCCCAAAAGTCTAGCCAGCTATCATAACCATATGGACATTTTTTATCAGATGTCCCAACTGCGTTTCTAACATAAAGCATTTACAGCCTCTACTAAAAAAGCAACGTTAGCCATCATTGTTGCTAGATTTTGTTTGACTTTGCTTTATAATATGGTACAAAATGAAAAGTGTTAGGAGGTCATTTTGCGGATGGCCTATTATAAAGGAGCCATTCTCATATGAGAACGACTCCTTTTTAATATATTTTTAAGGCTCTGTCAAGACGAAAAATAATCAAATATCTAAAAAAAGTATTTCAATACTAAAAATAGATATTGACAATTATAATATTTTCTTGTAATCTTCTTAGCAACAGCGACAGGAGAAAATTATGGATAATATTAAGCAAATAGATTGCCTTGTGCGAATTGCCGATGCTCTTAGAGGTAGTGTCGAAACTAACAATATTGTTCCAGTTCTATATATTATTAGTGAGCTTCGCAGAAAGTTTGATGCAAACCAAGAAAGTTTGGAGTATTTGTGGCAACATGTAGCAGATCTGACTTATGAGCTAAAGTTGGCTCCTGTGTTTGAATCAAAAGAGTCTTTTTTCCGGATTTATGGTTATTTAAGGAATGACATTGATTTTGCTAACATTGATTATGAAATGTTGTTAGCCTTAAATTTTAGAATATTGGGAAAAAATTCTGTTCGATTTGGTGTTTCTGATGCTTTATTTCAGTTGCTGTCAGAAAAAGCGCAAAAGTTGCATGGTAGGGTTTTAATTGCAGAAGGTGAAAAATTTGTGCCCTATTTGCAAAAAATTGTTAACCAAAATAATGATAATTTTTACACAATTACGGTCTCAAAGCAGTTTGAATTTGAGGTTATTAGAAATATTTTTGCTCATCACAGCAACGTTAAAGTTGATTTAGCTAGAATTTATGATTATGAGTTCCTTAACCAAAATTTTGATGGAATTATAAGCATTCCTAATTTTGGTGCCAATCTGATGGAGTTTGAACGTCATAATTTCATGTGTCGAGAATCTGAGTTTATTGCTCTCGAGAACTTACTTTTGCACCTTTCTCTTCAAGGTAGATTGATAATTTTACTTCCACCAAGAATATCTTTTGGTGTAGGAAGAATAAAAGAATTAAGAAATTTTATTCAGCATTCATATGGAATAGAAGATATTTCGGAATTGCCTGAAGGGGTTCTAGCCAATACTAATTTAAAGACATATCTTTATACTTTTACCAAAGATTTTCAGGACGAAATATTAATTAAAAAGTATAAATTTGCAGAAAAAGAGCAAAATATTGTTAAAAAATTCTCTTCTGAATTAAAAGTTTCTGATGAAACATTTGTTATGTTGTCTGAGCTTGAAGAGCAAGGAGATTGGAATGTAGATAAAATATTTACAGCTCAAGATAGCGATTGGCAGAAGTATCACAATTCCAATACAAAAAAAGTTTTCTTAAAAGATGTTGCAGATGTTTTTAGAGGCAAGGCAATTACTGAAAAAGATCCTAGTGGACGCATTGGAGTTATAAATATCTCTAATATTCAAGAGTATAATATTGATTATGATGGCTTGGATTACATTGATGATGAAGAACGCAAGGTTTCAAAATATCTTTTAAAAGAAGGTGATTTACTGTTACCTGTTAGAGGAACCGCAATAAAGAGTGCTGTATTTCATCAACAACCATATCCGTGCATAGCCTCCGCTAATATTATAGTTATCCGTCCATATCCAAGACAAATCTCAGCAACTTATTTGAAGTTGTTTTTTGATAGTGATATTGGGAAAAAAATACTGAAGTCCATTCAGCAAGGCGCTACGATAATTAATATCAGTTACAAAGATCTTCAGTATATTGAAATACCTTGTTTACCATATGATGAACAAATGGAAATTTCAGAAAAATATAATCAAGCGCTGGCTATATATCAAAAGACTATAGAAGGAGCCCAAAAACAATGGAATTTCGTTGTGACCAATTTGCAGAAGAAATTAGAGGAATAATAAATGACTAAAAATACTGCAGACGAAACAACCAGTCAAAAATTATATTCTCACCTCTTTGAAGCGTGCAATATTTTGCGTGGTCCAATTAATCAAGATGAATATAAGAGTTATGTTACTCCACTTTTGTTCTTTAAGCGTATCTCTGATGTCTATGATGAAGAAACGCAAGAAGCTCTGGAAACATCCGGTGGAGATGAAGAATTTGCCTCATTTCCTGAAAACCATCGCTTTATTATTCCTGAAAATTGTCATTGGAATGATGTTCGTGAAAAGACACAAAATATTGGTGCGGCAATTATTAATGCCATGACAAGTATAGAACGAGCTAATCCTGATACACTTTCTGGTGTATTTAGCAGCTTTGATGATGCTAATTGGGCAGATAAGAGCAAACTCTCAGATGAGAGGCTAAAGGATTTGGTCGAGCATATGTCAAAAATAAAGGTAGGTAATAAGGATTATTCCGATGATGTTATGGGGGATAGTTACGAATATCTTATTAAAAAGTTTGCCGATTTATCAAAGAAAAATGCTGGAGAGTTCTACACCCCTCGTTCTATTGTAAAACTTTTGATAAAATTTCTGGATCCTAAAGATGGTGATACCGTTTATGATGGTGCTATGGGAACCGGCGGTATGCTTATTGAAGCTATCAGACATATGAAAACAATGCAAAGCTCATATGGCAAAATTTATGGGCAAGAAAAAAATCTAGCTACGTCTGCTATTGGCCGAATGAATTTGTTTTTACACGGGGCAAGAGATTTTAAGGTGATTCAGGGTGATACTTTGAGAGCACCAGGTTTTTTGTATCGTGGTAGTCTCAAAACATTTAATTGTGTTATAGCCAATCCTCCCTTTTCTTTAAAAAATTGGGGCGCTGCTGCCTTTGCTTCAGATGCTTTTGGCCGTAATATCTGGGGATGTCCGAGTGATTCTTGTGCTGATTTTGCTTGGTTACAACATATGGTCAAGTCTATGGATCCGCAAAATGGTCGGTGTGCTATTATTTTGCCGCAAGGCGTCTTGTTTCATAGCGGTAAAGATGCTGAAATGCGGCAAAAAGTGATTGAAACGGATAAATTGGAAGCGATTGTTACTTTTGTAAGTGGGGTGTTTTATAGTACAGGTGTTTCTGCTTGTGCTTTGATTTTGAATAATAATAAGCCAGAAGCACATAAAGGTAAGATTTGTTTGATAGATGCATCAAATATATATACCCCAAAAAGAGCACAAAACATTATGACCGACGATGATATTAATGGGGTTTATCAGTTATATCAAAATTATGAAGATGTTATTGAAAAATGCAAAATTGTTACCTTAGATGACATTAAACAAAAAGACTATACACTTGCGGTAAACTCATATATTGAAAAGAAACCTCAAGAGCAAGTAGATCCGCAAAAGGTTAAACAAGAATTTTTAGAGGCTGTCAAAAATCTAAAAATTGCTGAAGACAAATTTAAGCAGCTTTTAATTAAAGGAGGATATATTCATGAGTAGAATCAGTCAGGAGGAGTTGGAGCGTTATTTGTGGTCTTCGGCTGTGCTGCTCAGGACACATATTGATGCGGGGGCTTATAAACAATATATCTTTCCGTTGTTATTTTTCAAACGGATATGTGATGTCTATGATGAAGAATGTGCTCAAATCTTAAAAGAGTATGATGGCGATACCGAAGCTCTTAACTTTGAAGAAAATCATCGGTTTATTGTCCCTCAAGGCGCTCATTGGCAAGATGTTCGCTCTGTTTCTGAAAACGTTGGTGTTGCCATTGTTAAAGCCTTGCGTGCAATTGAAAAGGCCAATATTGATAAATTGCAAGGTGTTTTTGGTAATGCGGCATGGACTAATAAAAAGAGATTGTCAGATGAACTGCTCAAAGATTTAATTGAGCATTTTAGTAGTAAAACCTTGTCAATTGCCAACTGTCCGGAAGATGAACTTGGGCAAGGTTATGAATATTTAATCAAACAATTTGCCGATGATAGTGGTCACACGGCACAGGAATTTTATACCAACCGCACGGTTGTTCATTTAATGACAGAAATTTTGAAACCGCAGTCTGGAGAATCTGTTTATGATCCGACTTGTGGCAGTGCTGGCATGTTGATTTCTTGTATTGCATATTTACAGCACAAGCAACAAGAGTGGCGCAATGTTAAAATATTTGGGCAAGAAATCACTCAGCTAACAGCGGCTATTGCCAAAATGAATCTGTTTTTGCATGGAATAAAAGATTTTAACATTATCAATGATGATACTTTAAAAAATCCCGGTTTTGTTGAAAAAGGAAAGTTAAAAACCTTTGATTTGGTTCTGGCCAATCCGCCATATTCCATAAAGCAATGGGACAGAGCAGCGTTTGAAGCAGATAAATGGGGACGCAATATATTGGGAACCCCACCGCAAGGTCGTGCCGATTATGCTTTTTTTCAACATATTATTAAAAGTATGGATGAAAAGAACGGTCGTTGTGCAATTTTGTTTCCTCATGGTGTTTTGTTTCGCCAAGAAGAAAAAGACCTACGCGAAAAATTGGTGAAGATGGATATTCTGGATTGCGTTATTGGTTTGGCACCTAATTTATTTTATAATTCTCCGATGGAGGCTTGCATCGTTATTTGTCGTATGCGCAAAGAACCGCAAAAAGCCGGAAAAGTTTTGTTTATCAACGCCATTAATGAGGTGACACGCAAGAATGCACAAAGCTTTTTGGAAGAAAGTCATATTAATAAGATAGCCTCTGCCTATGAAAATTATCAAGATATTGACGGTTTTGCTAAAGTGGCAACCATTAAAGATATTGCGGATAATAATTACTCATTGAGTATTCCTCTATATGCACGCGAGACAAGCAATAGTGCTGTTGCGGCGGAGACAAGTTTTGTAGAAATGTGTGATTTATGGAAAAAAACATCTGAAGAAATGAGACTTGATTATCAAGAGTTAGAAAATATGCTGGGAGCGGAGGCATAATATGGTTAAAGTTTTATTAGAAAATGTTGCTCAAGAGCGAAGAGAAAATATAAAAACCTCTAAAGACAATTTCCCAGTTGTTGGATTAGAACATATTACTCCGATGCAAATACAACTAACAGATTGGAGTACAGATAAAGATAATACCTTTACTAAGGTATTTAAAAAAGGAGATATTTTATTTGGGCGGCGCCGTGCATATTTAAAAAAGGCCGCTTTTGCACCATTTGATGGAATATGTTCTGGTGATATTACAGTTATTTCTCCGATTGCAGAAAAAATTGAGCCAACATTATTACCCTTTATCATTCAAAATGATGACTTTTTTGATTTTGCGGTAGAAAAATCTGCAGGTTCTCTTTCTCCTCGCGTAAAATGGGAACATCTTAAAACTTATTCTTTTGAGCTACCTGCTATGGATAAGCAGAGAGAGTTAGCGCAGATTTTATGGGCTGCCGAAGAAACCAAGCAATCTTATAAATCCCTTTTGCAAAAAACAGATGACTTAGTCAAAGCTAAATTCGAGGAAATGTTTGGAAATGTAATAGAAAATAACAAACGTTGGAATTATAAAGCTTTACCTGAGGTTGCAAAAATAATACTTGGAAGTACTCCTAGAACCAGTGTTCCTGAATATTGGGGAGGACAGATAAAATGGTTAACTCCTGCTGAAATATCAGATGATGCATTCTATATTTTTGATACAGTAAAACACATTAGTGAGATTGGACGAAAGGCGGCTAATTTAAGTATCTTTCCTAAAAATACTGTTATTTTCTCAACGAGAGCTCCTATAGGAAAAACAGCAATTTCTGGGTGTGAAATGTGTTGTAATCAGGGTTTTAAAAATTTTATCTGTTCTAATGAATTACATCATGTTTATTTGTATTATATTTTGAAATCAAATAAAAATTATTTCGCATTTTTAGGAACCGGAACGACATTTAAAGAACTTCCTAAATTTAAAATTGAAAAAATATGTATATCAATTCCTCCTATAAAGTTACAAAACGATTTTGCTGACTTTTATATGCAAGCAGAAAAATCAAAACAGAAATTACAAAAATCTTTGGAACAGTTGAATGCAACCACCAAAGCCCTGATTAATGAGAACTTAAAATAAGGAGAAGCCAAATGTTTAATGAAGATAATACAATAGAACAAATGTTGCTCAACTCCTTGCAGCAAAATGGGTGGAAATATATAGAAGCTGAGAATTTGCCTCGTCAGCATAATGATGTTATGATTGAGCCAATGGTAAAAGAGGCTCTTATCCGTCTAAATCCGGTTATTGCAGAAGAACCATCCAGAGCAGATGAGGTGATTTACAAGCTGCGTTCTCTTATCCTTTCAACACATGATCACGATTTGGTTACCAGAAACGAAAGCTTCAAAAAACTCATTTTTGAAGAGAATTCTTTCCCTTTTGGCAAAGATGGACGTATGGTTCCCATTCGTTTTTTTGGCACCCTAACACCTGAAGATTTGGCCCTCAATGAATATGTTGTTGCCAATCAGTGGGTTTATCCAACGGTTGAAGGTGGAAAAAGACTGGATATTGTTTTGTTAATCAATGGTTTTCCGGTTGTTATTGGAGAACTCAAAACCCCGGTCCGAGATGCTATTAGTTGGTTGGATGCCGCCGGTGATATTGCTGCTTATGAAAAAAGTATTCCACAAATGTTTGTTCCTAATATTTTTAACTTTGCCACAGGGGGAAAATGTTTTCGTTATGGTTCGGTTAAAATGCCTATCGGCCTTTGGGGACCCTGGCATACACCATTTCATAAAACAGAAGGTTCTTTGGTCGATGTTAAAATGAGTGTGGAAGATATGATTACACCCACAAAGGTTATGGATATCTTTCAATTTTTTACAATTTTTGCCACAGATAAAAAATATCAAAAATATAAAATTATTTGTCGTTATCAGCAATATGAAGGTGCCAACTTATTGGTGGATCGTGTTAGGGCCGGATATCCCAAACAGGGACTTATTTGGCATTTTCAAGGTTCAGGAAAATCTTTGTTGATGGTTTTTGCGGCTCAAAAGCTAAGAATGATTCCAGAATTAAAGAATCCAACGGTGGTCATTGTTGATGACCGTATTGATTTGGAAACTCAAATTACCGCTACTTTTAATGCTTCAGATATTCCGAATCTGGTCAGCTTGTCTACCAAAGAAGAGCTTATTAACTTTTTTAAGCATGATACACGCAAAATTGCCATTACGACGATTTTTCGTTTTGGCGATGTTGATTCTGTCTTAAACCAGAGAGAAAACATTATTGTTATGGTGGATGAAGCTCATCGAACCCAAGAAGGCAATTTGGGCGAGAAAATGCGCTTGGCTTTGCCAAATGCGTTTTTCTTTGGTTTGACCGGTACTCCTATTAACCGTATTGATAAAAATACATTTCATACTTTTGGTGCTGCAGAAGATAAAAGCGGCTATATGAGCAAATATTCCTTCTCTGATTCTATCCGAGACGGAGCTACCTTGCCATTAAATTTTGAGCCGGTTCCGGTTGATTTGCGTGTTGATAAAGACAAACTTGATGCAGAATTTGATGCTTTAACCGAGAATCTTTCAGAATCGGAAAAAGCAGAACTTTCTAAACGCGTTAATATGAAAGCAATTATGTATGATAAAAAGCGCATTAGAAAAGTTTGTGAACATATAGCTCAGCATTTCAAAACCAAAATTGCTCCTAATGGTTATAAAGGCCAAGTTGTTTGCTATGACAGAGAGTGCTGTTTGTTATATAAAAAAGAATTAGATGATCTTTTGGGCGAAGAAGCTTCTACAATTGTTATGGATACAAATAATGATAAAGAAGATCGCTATAAGGCTTATCGACGAGATCGAGATGCTGAAGGAAAAGTCTTAGATCGGTTTAGAGATCCTAAAGATCCACTTAAATTGGTGATTGTAACTTCTAAATTGCTGACGGGTTTTGATGCTCCGATTTTACAAGTTATGTATTTGGATAAACCAATGAAAGATCATAACTTATTGCAGGCAATATGTCGGACTAACCGTGTATATGATGATGGAAAATCTTATGGATTGATTGTTGATTATATCGGAATCTTTGACAATGTAGCAAAAGCTTTGGATTTTGATGAAGCAAGCATGCGTAAGGTTATTACCAACATTGAAGAGGTTAAAGAACAATTTCCTGCTCTTTTGAGAAAATGTCTTAGCTATTTTATGGGAGTTGATCGTAGCGTTGATGGTTGGGAAGGTCTTATGGCTGCTCAAGAAAAATTGCCAACCAATAAAGAAAAAGATGCCTTTGCTGCCGATTATCGCGTTTTAAATAGAGTATGGAATGCTTTATCGCCGGATAGCTTTTTGGCTCCTTATAAGACAGATTATTTATGGTTGAGTAAAGTTTATGAATCCGTCAAACCAACGGATAATCGCGGTGGTTTGATTTGGGCAACTTTAGGACATAAAACCATGGAATTGGTTCATGCTAATCTTGATGTGGGAGAGGTTCATGATGATATGGATATATTACATATGGATGCTGAATTGATTGATGATTTTATTGAAAAACAAAAAGATATTAAAAAAACAACTATGAGAGTTGAGATAGACTTAGTTGCCAAAATAAGAAAATATAGTGATGATCCTAAATTTGTTCAATTGGGTGAAAAGCTAGAAAGTTTACGAGAAAAACATGAAAGAGGATTGGTAACAAGTATTGAATTTCTGAAGCTGTTACTGGAATTGGCTAAAGAAGCAGCTCAAGCCGAAAAAGAAGTTGTTCCTGAAGAGGAAGTCGATAAAGGTAAAGCGGCTTTGACCGAATTGTTTAACGGTGTGAAAAATGCTCAAACACCGGTTATTGTTGAACGTATTGTAAATGACATTGATGATATTGTGAAATATGTGCGTTTTCCAGACTGGCAGGATACAACAACCGGAAAACAAGAGATCAAAAAAGCCTTACGTAGTATTATCTGGATAAAATATAAAATAAAAGATAAAGACGTCTTTGATAAGGCATATCAATACATTGAGCAATATTACTAAATTGTTTAAAGGAATTTGAAATAATGGTATTTAATGTTACACAAATAGTGGACGATAAAATTGAAATAAGTGTAATTGATATTGAAACTATTACAGAGGAATTGAAACAGTTTATTGATGAAAATATTCATCAAATATGTATTGGAGAAGACGGAGATTTATCAACCATAAAATTGGATTTAAAAGGCCGCATAGAAAGATGGGGAGATCAAAATAAAATAATAGGCTCTATAGCGGAGTTTTTTATACATTTATATCTAAAATATAAAGGCTAT
>OJNQ01002157.1_pt1 | contig 12976 bp, 10 predicted proteins | sample 1597621 | NCBI WGS metagenome assembly OJNQ01 (sample SAMEA2452137, study PRJEB22498) | human gut metagenome | reverse complement strand
ACAGAACAGGTCTGGCTGCTTGCAAAAAATCTACCCACCTTCACAAGTTTCTTACTCTCATCCTCCAGTTTGTATCTCAAAAATGTTATAAAACAAAAGAGTACCCGGGACAACTGCCCCGGGTATGGAAAGCGGTATACACTGCTTCCTGCTTTTTCATATCATAGCTACAATCTCCGTAACTACGTATAATTATTTGATGTATTTGTCAAGAATCTTCTGGATAGTTCCATCTTCTTTCAGCTCTTTTAATGCTCCGTTTACTGCGTTAAGTAAATCAGTATTGCCTTTCTGAATTGCTGCTGCATAATCTTCCTGAACATAATCTGTATCAAGAATCTGTAAACCATCTGTTGTCTCAACGAAAGACTTCGCTGGCTGGTTATCAATGATTACTGCATCAATCTTACCGCTTGTAAGAGCCATAACTGCGTCAGCACCTTTATTGTATTCTTCTACGTTTTCTTCGCCAAAGTCATCTTTTGCGTAGATGTCACCAGTTGTTGCTAACTGCACACCAATCTTTTTACCTTTTAAGTCATCAATAGACTTAATGGAAGAACCTTCTTTTACGATAACGGACTGAATACCTGTTGCATAGCTGTCAGTGAAGTCAACAGACTGCTTTCTCTCATCTGTTACAGTCATACCTGCAAGACCTAAATCTGCTTTACCTGACTGTACTGCTGTGATGATAGAGTTAAATTCCATATCCTGAATCTCCAACTTCAGTCCTAATTTATCTGCGATCGCTTTTGCGATGTCAGCATCAATACCAACAATATCATTACCCTCATAAGATTCATATGGTGGGAATGTCGCATTCGTTGCCATTGTTAACACACCGTCTTTTGCTGTCTTTACTGTAGCTGTTCCATTAGCAGAAGTACTGGATTCTGCTGACTTTTTGTCGTTGCTGCTACCGCATCCAGCTAACATAGATACAGACATAACAACTGCAAGCGCAACGGCTGCTAATTTTTTCATCTTCATTTTTTTCTCTCCTTTGTTTCATTTCATTACAAGTTTTTCTAAAAAAATTTGCGTATTGCAAGAAAGCTGCACAATGCTTTCTTCTAAATATAAAAAATACCACAAACCGAATAAAAACACAAGTGCTTCTTGCATATTCTTTGAATAAATATTCATCAAACTTACTTTAAGTTAATAAAATGAACATGTACTATGCATTTTTATACTTTTCTTCGGATATCCGGAAGCTGCGCTAATACAATCGCAATAAACATAAGTACACAGCCGATCAATTCTCTTGTTGTAAGAAGCTGATGAAGGAACAAATATCCTGAAAGGACAGAGAACACAGATTCCAAACTCATAATCAGTGCCGCTACCGTTGGATTTAATCCTTTTTGTCCCAGAATCTGCAACGTATATCCTACTCCTGTTGACATAATACCTGTATAAAGAATCGGGCCTGCCGCATTTAAAATCATTGCCATATTCGGACTTTCAAATAAAAACATACAGATTGCGCCAAGCATTCCGCCGGTAAGGAACTGAATGCAAGACATTTTTACCCCATCTACAAATGGATTATAATGGTCTATCGCGAGAATCTGTCCTGTGTATAAAAAGGAACAGCATAAAATGAGAGCATCCCCTCTCTGAATTGTCATTTTTTCTGTAATACATAAAAAATACAGCCCGGCTAATGCGATAACTACGCCAATCCAAGTGAGGATTCCGCAGTATTTTTTAAAGAAAAGGCCGACAACCGGTACGATAATAATATAAAATGTTGTGATAAATCCTGCCTTTCCTACGGTTGTGTACTGAATTCCCGTCTGCTGAAAACAGTTTGCTAAAAATAAAAATATTCCGCATACAATTCCACTTTCTAAAAGCCGCTTATTTTTCCAGCTTAATTTTTCTTCCTCTGCCTGCATCTTTTGAAAGCTGTTAATACCGTTATCTGAGGCTGTTTTTACACTTTCACTCCGTCTTTTTTTTCGAATATTATCAATGACCATAATGACCGGAATCAGAAATAATCCTCCAATCACGGAGCGAAGACAAATAAATGTAAATGGTCCGATATAATCCATACTTATACTCTGTGCTACGAATGCTGCACCCCATATCATTGCTGTCAGAAACAGAAAAATCGTGTCTCGTATCTTATGTGTTTTCATCTCCATTTCTTCTTTTCTTCCTCTTTTCCTCTCAAACTCACCTGCAAATCTCGCAGATAAAACAGATTATACTCCAATCTTATTATGTAAACAAGATATTTTCTGCCTTTTTCCTTGCCAGTTACTTTATTTTCATGTAGAATATTCATTTAGAACACTTTTAAAATTTACAATACAGGAGGAATTTTTATGGCTCAGTTATGGGGCGGACGATTCACAAAAGAAACCGACAAACTGGTTTACAATTTTAATGCGTCCATCAATTTTGATAAGAAGTTTTACAAACAGGATATGGAAGGAAGCATCGCTCATGTAAAGATGCTTGCCGCTGTTGGTATCCTCACAGACGAGGAAAGAGACAAAATTATCGCTGGCATTGAAGGTATCCTTCGTGACGTGGAGAATGGTTCTCTTGAAATCACAGAGGAATATGAAGATATTCACAGCTTTGTAGAGGCAGTCCTCACAGACCGCATCGGTGATGTCGGCAAGAAACTTCACACAGGAAGAAGCCGTAATGATCAGGTTGCCCTTGATATGAAGTTATATACAAGACAGGAGCTTCTTTCTATCAGAGAGCTTGTTCTTGAACTGATCAAGACATGCCAGATTTTAATGGAAGAAAATATTCACACCGTTATGCCTGGATTTACTCATTTACAGAAGGCACAGCCGTTAACACTCTCTCACCATGTCGGTGCATACATGGAAATGTTTAAAAGAGATTATTCCCGCTTAAGTGACATTTATGACCGCATGAATTACTGTCCGTTGGGTTCCGGTGCATTAGCAGGAACTACCTATCCATTAGACAGAGAAATGACGGCAGAACTTCTTGACTTTTATGGTCCTACTTTAAACAGCATGGATTCTGTATCTGACAGAGACTATGTTATCGAACTGTTAAGTGCACTTTCTACAATTATGATGCATTTAAGCCGTTTTTGTGAAGAAATCATTCTCTGGAATTCTAACGAATACCGTTTCATTGAGATTGATGATGCTTACAGTACCGGAAGCAGTATTATGCCACAGAAAAAGAACCCGGATATTGCAGAATTAATCCGCGGAAAAACTGGTCGTGTTTATGCCGCTTTAACATCTATTTTAACTACTATGAAAGGAATCCCTCTGGCATATAACAAAGATATGCAGGAGGATAAAGAACTCACTTTTGATGCATATGACACTGTAAAAGGCTGCCTTGCTCTCTTTAACGGTATGTTAAAGACAATTACTTTCCATAAAGACATCATGGAGCAGAGTGCCAAACATGGCTTTACAAACGCTACCGATGCAGCAGATTACCTTGTAAATCATGGGGTTCCATTCCGCGATGCTCATGGAATCGTGGGACGTCTTGTACTGTATTGTATTGACAAAGGAATTGCTCTTGATGATATGAGTCTTGAAGAATATAAAGCAATCAGTCCTGTATTTGAAAATGACATTTATGAGGCAATTGATGTTCATACTTGTGTTGACAAGAGAAATACTATCGGTGCCCCAGGTCCAAAAGCAATGGAACAGGTCATCGCGATCAATAAAAAATGGATTGAAGAACACGAAGAGTAAACAGGGAGAATAACTATGAAACATTCAAAAAAATCACATAAAGAGGGACGAGGAAGTTTTTCCGGCCGTATCGGCTATGTGCTGGCCGTTGCCGGTTCTGCTGTAGGTCTTGGAAACATCTGGCGTTTTCCATACCTTGCTGCAAAATATGGAGGAGGAATCTTTCTTTTAGTTTATCTCCTTTTAACTGTATCTTTTGGATATGTTCTTATTATGTCCGAAACAGCTCTTGGACGTATGACGAAAAAAAGTCCGGTAGGTGCATTTGCTTCTTTTGGTAATAGCTTTCCTTTTAAACTTGGAGGCTGGCTCAATGCGGTTATTCCTATCCTGATCGTTCCTTATTATAGTACGATCGGCGGGTGGGTTATCAAATATCTTGCTGAATATTTAAAAGGAAATGTGCAGGAAGTTGCACAGGATGGCTACTTTACCGGATTCATCACAGATTCTTTTCAAACAGAACTGTGGTTCCTTGTTTTTGCAGCCCTGATCTTTATTATCATCCTTGGCGGTGTAAGAAATGGAGTAGAACGAATGTCTAAAATCATGATGCCGATTCTTGTACTTTTAGCAATCGTTGTAACAATTTATTCCGTTACACGTCCGGGCGCATTAGCCGGAGTAAAGTATTTCTTAATTCCTAACATGAAGAATTTTTCTTTTATGACAATTGTTGCTGCAATGGGTCAGATGTTTTATTCTCTTTCCATTGCTATGGGAATCCTTTACACCTACGGTTCTTATACAGATAAAGATATGGATCTTGAACAATCCACAACACAGATTGAAATCTTTGATACAGGGATTGCAATACTTGCCGGATTAATGATCATTCCTGCTGTTTTCTCTTTCTCTGGTGGAAATCCTGAAAACTTACAGGCCGGACCATCCCTCATGTTTATTACTTTACCAAAAGTATTTGCCAGTATGGGAATCGGTACCGCAGCTGGTATCCTGTTCTTTGTACTCGTGCTGCTGGCAGCTCTTACAAGTGCAGTATCTTTAATGGAAACCTGTGTATCTACTTTTGCAGATGAATTTCACTGGAGCCGTAAAAAATGTTGTGTATTCATGGCTGTTGTTATGATTGTTCTTGGTTCCGCATCTTCTATGGGATACGGTGCCCTTGATTTCATTCAGATTTTCGGAATGGCATTCCTTGATTTCTTTGATTTCCTTACAAACTCTGTAATGATGCCGCTTGCTGCTTTAGCAACCTGCTTCTTAATCCTCAGGGTTGTTGGATTTAAGAAAATCTCAGAAGAAATCGAACAGTCTTCTTCTTTCCGCAGAAAGAAGTTATACACTGTCTTCCTTAAATATTTCGCACCAATCTGCCTGATTATTATTTTGTGCAGTTCTATCGCGAATGTATTAGGAATTATTTCTATGTAAACTTAATACAGACAAAAACCGGGGAAATCGTATACTTCCCCGGTTTTTATTATTATTTTATTGCCCATCTCATTTTTGTAGATCTTGCTCTGCCGTTTCGATGGCATTCTTCTTTTGAAGGGCGGATGACATTCTTTGCCACCTCACTCCATAACCCTTCCTTCTGCTGTCTTTTCCAGATTTTCTTTACTAACCTGTCCTCTCCGGAATGGAACGTGAGAATCGCTACACGTCCGCCCGGTGCAAGTATATGTGGTAACTTTTCTAAGAATTCTTCTAGTACTTCAAATTCGCTGTTTACATCAATGCGAAGTGCCTGAAAGGTTCTCTGGCAAGTCTTCTTGATGGTATCCTTTTTTTCTTTATCATCTGGCAGAAATACAAGCGCTCTTTCAATAACTTCTTTTAGCTGTCCTGTCGTATCGATTTGTTCTCCTTGACGAAATGTCTTCATAATCTCTTTTGCAATCTGTTCTGCATAAGGCTCATCTGCATTCTCACGCAGCATACCTTCTATTTCATCTCTGGTTAATTCTCTTAACCGTTCTGCTGCAGAAATTCCCTTATCCGGATTCAAACGAAGATCCAAAGGCCCTTCTACTTTATAAGAAAAGCCTCGTTCCGGATTATCAATCTGCATGGAGGATACCCCAAGATCGGCTAATACAAAATCAAATAATCCATGTTCTTCCGCTACAAGATCAATGTTGCGGAAATTCTGCTGTATGATCGTTAAAATGTCTTCCCCATATCCTGCTTTTCTTAAACGATCCGTTGTTTTTACAATTTCAATCGGATCCACATCTAATCCATAGATATGTCCTTCGCCTTGGAGACATTCTAACATCTTTCTTGTATGTCCTCCGTATCCAAGTGTACAGTCTAATCCTTTTTGTCCCGGCTGGATCTGTAAAAAATCCAAAATCTCCTGCACACAAATAGATATATGCATTCCCGCCGGAGTACTTCCTTTACGGATTACTTTCTCAATCGTATCTTTATACTTTTCCGGCTGTAGTTCTTTATATTTCTCTTCAAACTTTCTTGGATGCGTTCCTTTATAACGCACTCGTCTTTTATGTGGTTTTTCTAATTCTTTATTTTCTTCCATAGGAACCCCCTGTATAATTTTTATGTATTCTCATAATCTCTTGTATTTCATCTTATGAGACATCTTTTTATTCTTATATCATGATAACACAGGTTAACGAACAGAAACAACAAAATCAGTCAATACATATTTGTTTTTTCTTCATCCATACATAGGCAATCACACAGATTATTACAGAAAGAAGGGAACCTCCTACTGTAGCCAATCCCATCGGAAAAAGACTGGAAAATACTTTAGCTGTAATATACACTCCCGGTATTCTTACAAGAAGAATCGCTATAATGTTATGGATAAAGGAAAGTTCTGAATGTCCACAGGCACAAAAGTAACCACTGAAACTGAAATGGATACCTGCAAATATACAGTCAAATATATATCCCCTGATATACTGGGAACCAAGTACTATTACTTTTGCATTTTCTGTGAACAAGCCAACTACCGGTCCTGCAATAAACTGCATGATAATTGATATCATTACACCAAACCCTACGGTAATCAGCACTGCATAATAAAGTATCCTCTGTGCTCTTTCCCTCTTACCTGCACCGATATTCTGCGCTCCAAGTGCAGATACAGTAGAAAGCATAGAAGATGGTACCAGAAAGAGGAAACTGATAATTTTTTCTACAATTCCTACCGCCGCAGCAGTATCGAGTCCCCGCCTGTTTGCAATAATAGTGATAATTATAAAAGCAATTTGGATAAATCCATCCTGCAGCGCGACAGGAATACCAATTTTTAATAATCGTTTTATTGTTTTCCTGTCTATCTTAAAATCATTTTTGGAAAGAGAAATTCCTGTCTTTTTTTTCATAATAACGACAAGAGCAATCAGTACACTGATTGTCTGTGAGCAAGTCGTTCCTAATGCTGCTCCCGCTGCCCCCATATGCAGTCCGCCAATAAAAAGATAATCTAAAATAATATTTATAGCACAGGCTACTGCAATAAAGTACATCGGGCTTTTAGAATCTCCTATTCCTCTAAAAATAGAACTGATAATATTATAGGCAGTAATAAAAGGAATTCCCAGAAAACAGATGGTAAGATAAATAACTGTTTCATGAACTGCTTCCTGCGGTGTTGACATCATGCCGACAATGGGTTTGATAAAAAATAAAAGACCTGCTGCTCCTACAATTGCCAGCATCATAAAAAGGGTGACTGTATTCCCAATATCTTTGGCTGCTTTTTTCTTATTGCCCGCCCCAATCGCCTGTCCGATATTAACCGTTGCTCCCATAGCAAGACCAACGATCATTACCGTAATCATATGCATTACCTGACTGCCAATAGATACTGCCGTTATACTCGAAATATCTTCAAACTGTCCGATAATAAACAAGTCGGCCATACCGTAAAGCGTCTGTAAAAAATAGGATAATAAATAGGGCAGAGAAAAATATAAAATACTCTTCAAAACACTGCCCGTCGTTAAATTCTTCTCCATTGTAAATTTTCTCCCTCTTATTCTTCTCTTATTCTTTTTCCTGCGGAATCAAATTTACATCAAGCTGTTCAAATGGAATAGCAATATTGTTATGGTCAAATTCTTCTTTAATTTCTTCCAATACTCTCCAACGTGATTCCCAATAATCCTCTGTTTTTACCCAGTAACGAATCCCTATATCTATAGAACTTGCCTGAAATTCATTTACGTAAATTTTAACCGGCTCATCTGTAATTCTTGCCGGTTCTTTTTCTATTAAAGCATTTAATACTTTTCTGACTTTTTTGATATCTTCACTATATTCAATACCGACATTCAGATCAACACGTCGTTTTTCCTGATAAGTTACATTCGTAATACTAGCATTTGATAAATTTCCATTTGGTATCATGATTGCTTTATTGTCTACACTTAAAAGCTTTGTATACATAATTCCAATTGCCTGTACAGTTCCTTCTTTCCCAGAGTTTCCCTCAATAATATAATCCCCAACCTGAAATGGTTTTAATAATAACAAAATAACACCACCGGCAATATTCGACAGTGAACCCTGTAAAGAAAGACCAAGAGCAAGACCGGCAGAACCAAGTAATGCCACAATAGATGAGGCTGCTACGCCAATCTTTGTTACCGCCATAAAAATAACAAGTACCTTACCGCCAATCTTAATAAAAGAAAGCAGGAAGGTCTGCAGCGTTGTGTCCATAATCGAACGCTCAAAAATCTTATGTGCCATTTTTACCACATAGGATACGATTTTAAAACCGATGAATAAAATCAGCAGTGCCCCGATAATGTCACCACAAAAATCTGCCAGTTTCACTCCTGTTTTACCAAGGTATTCATAGATAAGTGAGTGAGCAAAAGACTTCAATGAAGCTGCTTCTAACAACATAAAAAACCTCCTAAAAAAAGAAAAATGATATATCCCAGATATCGCTTTAGAGCGTGTTTAAAATGTAGACAGGCATCTTAAACAAAGCGGCTGCAAAGCAGATGGGATATATCATTTTTTATTTTTCACCTATATCAAATCTACAAATCAGAATTTATTTTGCTGTGATATATCCCTGTGCTGTTAATAATTCTGCACAAAGTACAGCTCCGCCGGCTGCGCCACGTACTGTATTATGAGATAATCCTACAAATTTATAATCAAACATTGTATCTTCTCTTAAACGTCCCATGGAGATTCCCATTCCATTTTCAAAATCAATGTCTAATTTAACCTGTGGACGGTTATCTTCTTCCATATAACGTATGAACTGCTTTGGTGCGCTTGGTAAGTTAAGCTCCTGTGGAAGTCCTTTGAAGTTTTCCCAACGGTCGATGATTTCTTCTTTGGTTGGTTTCTTTTCAAAGTTTACGAATACGGCTGCTGTATGTCCATCAAGTACAGGTACACGGATACACTGTGTTGTGATTAATGGTGCAGTTGCTTTTTCGATTTTGCCGTCTACAACTTTACCGAATAATCTTAATGGTTCCTGCTCGGATTTTTCTTCTTCGCCACCGATGAATGGGATGATGTTTTCTACCATTTCCGGCCAGTCTTTGAATGTCTTACCTGCTCCGGAGATTGCCTGGTATGTTGTTGCCACAACTTCCTTAGGACCAAATTCTTTTAATGCAAAAAGTGCTGGAGCGTAGCTCTGGATGGAACAGTTTGGTTTTACTGCTACGAAACCTTTCTTTGTTCCAAGACGTTTTTTCTGTGCCTCGATTACCTCAAAATGTTCTGGGTTAATTTCAGGTACTACCATTGGTACGTCTGGTGTCCATCTATGTGCGCTGTTGTTAGAAACTACAGGTGTTTCTGTCTTTGCGTAAGCATCCTCGATCGCACGGATTTCTTCTTTGCTCATATCTACAGCACTGAATACGAAGTCTACTTCAGAAGCTACTTTTTCTACTTCGTTTACGTTCATTACCACGATATTCTTTACAGCTTCCGGCATCGCTTTCTGCATTTTCCATCTTCCGCCTACTGCTTCCTCATATGTTTTTCCTGCAGAACGTGGACTTGCTGCGATTGCTACTACTTCAAACCAAGGGTGATTCTCTAAAAGAGAGATAAATCTCTGTCCAACCATTCCTGTACCACCAAGGATACCTACTTTTAATTTCTGATCCATTTTCCTATGTCACCTTTCTGTGTAAAATAACTATGGGTTTATTCCTGTTTTTTATTTTCAATAGCTATCCAAAGCCATATTGCTCTGGACAGTTATTTTTGATGTATATTATTATAATTATTTAACCACTCTTACCTTAAGTACACCTTCAATATCTATGATATGCTGTACAGATTCTTCTGTAATTACAGAATCCACATCGAAGATTGCGTAAGCATAATCGCCTTTTGTCTTGTTGCTCATTTCTGTGATGTTGATATTGTCTTTTGCAAATGCACCTGTGAAACGAGTCAGCATGTTTGGAATATTTCTATGTAAAATAGCAATACGTCCCTGTGTCTGGCATACACCAAGCTGTGTGTTTGGGTAGTTTACAGAGTTTGTGATGTTACCATTCTCCAGATAATCCATAAGCTGATCTACTGCCATCTCTGCACAGTTATCTTCAGATTCTTCTGTGGAAGCTCCAAGATGAGGGAATGCGATAACACCCTTTACTCCTGCTACCTTTGGTGTAGGGAAGTCTGTTACATAATGTGCCAGCTTACCATTGTCTAATGCTGCAACTAAAGCATCTTCATCTACAAGACCGTTACGTGCAAAGTTTAAGATAACGGCATCTTTTTTCATCTTTGCAATGCCTTCTGCACTAATCATGTTCTTTGTGCTGTCTAACAGTGGAACATGGATTGTGATGAAATCACAATTTTCAAAGATTTCATCAATAGAAGATACATGATGAACGGCTCTTGATAAGTTCCATGCGGACTTTACAGACAAGAATGGGTCATATCCGTAAACTTCCATGTTGAGGTTGTGTGCAGCATTGGCTACGAGAACACCGATTGCTCCAAGACCAATAACACCAATCTTTTTGTTCTGGATTTCTCTTCCGGCAAATGCTTTTTTGGCTTTTTCCATTGCCTTTGTGATGTTAGGGTCTTCTTTGTTCTCTTCTACCCATTTATTTCCACCGATTAAGTCACGGGATGCTAATAACATTCCTGCGATAACCATCTCTTTTACACCATTTGCATTGGCTCCTGGCGTGTTAAATACAACGATTCCTTTTTCAGAATAATCTGCGATAGGGATGTTGTTTACACCAGCTCCTGCTCTTGCAACAGCTAAAAGATTCGGCACATCCTGCATATCATGCATTGCTGCACTTCTTACTAATACAGCATCGGCTTTCTGTAATTCTTCTACCTGCTTATATTCTTCTGTAAAAAGAGAAGTTCCACATGGAGAGATTGGATTTAAGCATTTATACTGAAACATCATTATAACTTCCTTTCATTTATTTAGATTCTTCCTGTTTTTGTTTCTCTAAGTCTTCTTCATTGAAAGCATCGCTGATAGAACCGCCTGGCGCTACCATCGGCCATACTTTATCATCACTGTCGATAATACAGTCAAGGAGATATGGTTCATTAGAAGCAACCGCTTCTTTGAAAGCAGCTTCAAATTCTTCAATTGTCTCTACGCGTTTTGCCTTTGCCCCCATTGCTTCTGCAAGTTTTACAAAGTCTACTTTATCATAGAGTGTTGTGGAGGAATATCTTTCCCCATAGAAAAGATTCTGCCACTGGCGAACCATACCAAGCACATGATTGTTTACAACTACTTCAATTACCGGAATCTCTGAACGGGTTGCAGTTGCAATCTCATTCATATTCATACGGAAACAGCCATCTCCTGCGATATTTACAACAACTTTATCTGGGCATCCGCATTTGGCACCGATTGCTGCGCCAAGGCCGTATCCCATTGTTCCAAGTCCACCGGAAGTAAGGAACTGACGAGGGCGTTCGTATTTATAATACTGGGCTGCCCACATCTGATGCTGTCCAACTTCTGTTGTGATAATCGCATCTCCCTCGGTAAGCTCGTAAATCTTCTCAATAAGTCCTGGACCGGAAAGTCGTTCTTGATGATAAGTCATCGGATATTTTGCTTTCATATCCTGAATTTCCTGCATCCAGGCTTCATGTTGTTGCTGGGAAAGTCTTCTATTTAAAATAGTAAGAACTGCCTTTACATCACCGATAATTGCAGTATCAATTAAAATATTTTTATTTACCTCAGCAGGATCAATATCAATCTGAATGATTTTTGCTCTGCTGGCAAATGTCTTGGCATTACCATAAACACGGTCGCTGAAACGTGTACCGATTGCAATGAGTAAGTCTGATTGGGATACCCCGATATTCGAAGTCTTCGTTCCATGCATTCCCAACATTCCTGTATAGGCTGGATCCTCTCCTGGAAAAACACCCTTCCCCATAAGTGTATCACAAACTGGGGCATCAATTTTCTTTACAAACTCTCTTACCTGTTCACTGGCATCGGATAATGTACATCCGCCACCAAGAAGAACATATGGCTGTTTTGCTGCCTCAATCATCTCGATTGCTTCTTTGACACTCTTTTCTTTGATTGTCTCACAGACTGGGTGAATCACGGCTGGTTCCATAGATTCAAAATATGTCTTTGCTGCTGTGACATCTTTTGTAATATCGACCAGAACCGGGCCTGGTCTTCCGCTCTTTGCGATCGTAAACGCACGGCGCAGCGTATCTGCAAGAACGGTGATATCTTTTACAATCACACTGTATTTTGTGATCGGCATTGCGACACCCGCAATGTCAATCTCCTGAAAGCTGTCTTTTCCAAGCAGTGCCTTTCCTACGTTGCAGGTAATTGCTACCATCGGTGTAGAATCCATGTAGGCGGTTGCAATTCCGGTGACAAGATTCGTTGCGCCCGGGCCGCTTGTAGCCATGCAGACGCCTGTTTTTCCAGTAGCACGCGCATATCCGTCCGCCGCATGCGCAGCACCCTGCTCGTGTGAGGTCAGGATATGGTGGATTTCCGGATGACGGTAAAGTTCATCATAGATATTTAAAATGGTTCCGCCCGGATAGCCGAACACGGTATCCACACCCTGCTCCTTCAGGCACTCGATAACAATCTGTGATCCAGTTAATTCCATGTCTGTATGATTCCTTCCTTATGTTTTCGCTTTGTGTATGAAATCTGTTTATGAAATCAGCCATCCGAGAAAAAGCGCGTTCGGACGGCTGATATGATTTTATGATTTACGCGGGCAACGAGCCAAAGTCCGTGCTTGCACGAGACCTTGGCGACTGCC
>OJNQ01002155.1_pt1 | contig 12985 bp, 7 predicted proteins | sample 1597621 | NCBI WGS metagenome assembly OJNQ01 (sample SAMEA2452137, study PRJEB22498) | human gut metagenome | reverse complement strand
GTATTAGCCCAACACGGTCACAAGACTCCACATCCTGTTTCCATGGAGTGACATGCATCCAGCGAACCAAATTAGCCCCCGACTCTACCATAAGATTATTGGAATAATCACTCAACCATGCCGGAACGGATAATCCTACCGCCGGCCACTCATTCGAGGTACGTTGAGCATAGCCATGCATCTGTATTACACGATCGTTAAGCCATATCTTTCCATCGCCGAACTTCGTTTTACGGAAGCCAGTACGAGTTGTCACCTTGTCAAGTGTTTTTCCATCCTTATTTATGATCTCGGTATCCACGTTGTAAAGATAACCATAACCCCAACTCCAGAAATTAAGATTACTTATTCTCGCATGGGCTTTGAGGTTTCCTGTCTTTCCAGCTTCCAAAGTTGTCTTGTCACCATAGAAAGTTCCAACCTTTTTACCTTCGGCATCACTCAGTGTGACACGATATGACAGTGTAATCGGCGAAGAAGTTTCATTCTTCACCTCTGACTCAGCCCATACGGTAGCTTTCCTGCCTTTAATGTCGAAATCGGTGGCATAAACATACACTCCCGTAGTTTTCAAATTGCTGTAAAGCGGCAAAGTCTGATATATAGGAGATGTCACATGAAGCCATACATTCTTTGGAATTCCACCATAATTGGCATTAAAATTCTTATCATTCCACTGGTATTTGGAATTAGTACGACGCTCACGATATACCCAGCTGTTGTCTATACGCACAGCAATGACATTATCACCTGTCTTCATATAAGGCGTAAGATCGAAACCTACAGCCATTACCCCATTCTCATGCAGTCCCAACTTTTGCCCATTCAAATAAAAATCGGCGCCCTGACGTACTCCCTCAAACTCTACAAAAACTTTTTTGCCTTCATATTGCGGGACACTGAAATGCTTGCGATACCAGCATATCGTATCTGTCAGTTTTTCTATTGAAAGTTTAAAGGCTTCATCTTCATTAAAAGCACGTGGAAGTGTCACGCGTTTCCAGGCTTTATCATCAAGATTTGTTTTTTCTCCCCCTTGAACATCTCCAACCGATATTAACCAATCGCTGTTGAAATTATACTTCTTTCTTCCTTCCGCATTTGAAGTTACAGATATACCTAAAACAAGGCATAACGTAATAATAAACAACTTATATTTCATACTTTCCATAATTTTTTAACGATAAACTTCATTCTGTTCATAAAGTCCCGGATGAGCCTTCATCTGAGTGTCAGGGATTGGATATATATATGTTCCCGGCTGTATATTGCTCAAATATTTAATGGCTTCAGGATGAATGACATTGCCGCCGTCATCGTATATATAATCATTAAATTTGGCTGTTACGCATTCAACGTATGTATTATGGCGCACTATATCATGCCACCTTATTCCTTCAAAAGCAAGTTCACGGCGACGTTCTTCGTCCACAGCCACGGCAAAGGCTTCTTCAGTTTTCTGTGACCCGGAGAGCTCACCAAGTCCCGCACGTGTGCGTATGCGATTTACCATTTCTATACCCTCAGCAGTAGGACCTACAATCTCAGCATACATCAACATCACATCTTCAAGCCTTATCAAAGGATAGTTAATAGGAAAATATGTGCGGTCAACTATCAATCCATCTATATCGGTATATCCCAATTCTTTACGTTTTATCTTATGCTCAAAGAATTTTGTAAAGTAATTCTTATCCGGATCCACCGTGTATTCATAGCGTATATCATTGGGATTTTGCTCATAAAGTGCCGCAAGTGCATCCGAACGGGTTATACGGTTACCAGACATCTGAATACCTATATAGTCGGTACCTACATTCGGCACAGATATAAACACCATTGGATTACCATAATCTTTTTCTGATACATATTGTATTTCAAATATATGATTTTTGTTATCGTTATCGCTAATCCAGATATGAGGCCATGATTCACGACTGTCATTCCAATACAAGCCTTCTTTTTCGGCATAGTCTATCACTTCCTTTAAAAGTTTCTGTGCTTCAGCTTCTTTTGCAGAATCATACAGAGGAAAGCCTGACATTGTAAGATAAACCCGTCCAAGTAAGGCTTTGGCCGCAACAAGCGTAGCACGCCCTGCCTCGGCTTTAGAACCATCTGCCGTATATGCCTGCTCACGCATATTTTCTATGGCATATTGCAAATCTGGTATGATAGCATTTGCATATACCTCAAAATCTTCAGACTGTTTAAGGCTCATTGCCTCATCAACGGTCAGCGAATGAAGAGACACAGGCACACGTCCGAAAAATCTGACAAGGTCGAAATAAGCATAAGCCCTCAAAAAACGTGCTTCCGCAATGAAAGTCGACTTCACGTCTATATCCTCCACCTCAGGAAATTCCACACTTTCTATTTTTTCGAGGAAAAGATTTGCCCTCGCCACAATCTTATATAAGTCATTCCATGCCGAATTCAAGGTACTGATTGTATATATGCTTGGGTTGAAAACACTAATGTCAACATAATCGCGTTGTTTGTCGTCGGCTGGTTCTGTCCATACATCATCACATCTGCCTTCACACAACAAGATATAATACTCTGAAAGAGGCATAAGACCATTATATATACCTAATAATGCCTGTTCACATTGATTAGGCGTACTATAGAAATCATCAGTAGGCCTTGATGAAGGGGATTTTACATCAAGGAAATCCTCACATGAGGAAAAGCAAAACAAGACTGTTGCCAATACCAGTAAAAATTTAATAAGTCTCATCATCGGTCAAAAGTTTAAACTAGCACCTAACGAATATGTACGGGCTTGTGGATAATAATTATTACCTTTATTCTCAGGAGAATAACCTCCTGGATATGAATCCCATCTCCAGACATTCTCTACAGCAAGGTAGAACCTGGCACCTTTCACATACCTGAACTTCTTGGATAACGGCAAACGGTAACCCAGTGTAATATTTTTGATGCGTAAATAATCACTTTTATACAACCATCGTGTATCCCTAAGCTCTCCGGTAGTGGAATCTATAGCCGGTGTTTTTCCGTCACCAGGTTCTTCCTCGCTCCACCAGCAATTCTGCCACCACGAAAAGAGATTCTGTGAATATCCCATACCCGGATTATCTATATATCGGCCCGGAGAAATACTATACAGATAGCCTCCTGTCTGCGCTGTAAGCACAACCGACAAGTCCCAATTCTTATAACTGAAATTATTTGTCAAACCAAAAATAAAGTCAGGATCCGGTTTCCCTACAAGTGTACGGTCACTGTCATCTATCACCCCATCATCATTGGCATCACGATATCTCACATCACCAAGCTGGGTTCCTTTACGCACAGGATACTTGTATAAGTCTTCAGTATATTGGTAAACGCCAACCGCATCATACATATAAAAACTACGCAATGGCTCTCCTACCATAAGTACCTGAGTATTATCGTTTATGAACACTGTTTCATTCTCTCCAAGATTGACTATCTCATTCCTGTTATAACTAAGATTGAATGATGTTGTCCATTTAAAAGGTTTCACTAAATTGACGGTATTAAGTTCAAGCTCAACACCTTCATTGAATACTTCTCCAATATTATCCCAAATAGTACTGAATCCCATTACTCCGGGCACGGTAATTTCGTATAGAAGATCCTTAGTAGTCTTACGATAATAATCGGCAGCTATGGTAAGACGGTTATGCCACATGCCTATATCTATACCCCAGTTCCAACTATAGACTTTTTCCCATGTCAAATCAGGAATATCCAAGGACAACGGAGCGTATCCGTTATAAAGAGTAGTACCCAAAGGATAATTAGCACTTGACATAAGTCCCAATGCAGCGCCATCGCTTATGGAATTATTTCCATTTGCCCCCCAGCTGCAACGCAATTTAAGGTTAGTCATCACCTCGTTTTCAGGCCAGAATTTTTCCTGACTGATTCGCCATCCCAAAGATGCCGCAGGAAACAATCCCCAACGTTTGTCTTTCCCGAATTTGGAAGAGCCGTCGGTTCGGATACTTAAAGAGGCCAGGTATCTTCCTCCGTAATCATAGTTTAAACGGCCAAAATAAGACAACATCCTAACAGGATAACCGGTTGAAGCGTATGCTCTTGTCAAATCGACATCACTCATATCGAAGTCAGATATAAGATTATCGGGGAAATGTGTAGCCGTGAGACGTGATGAATACGAATCAGACGATTCTAAAGACGCTCCAGCCATAACTCCTATCCTATGCCCGGCTATTTCCTTATCATAATTTATAACCCCTTGAAACAGATATTTATGACTTCTTCCATCTGAACGATTGGCTGTGGCATAATAGCCCTCACCTGTATTCCAGCGGTTTGAAATGCTGCTTGGCGTGAACGAACGTGTCTGTGTACTTCTGAAATTATATGAGCCTGTCAATTCTATCTTAAGACCGTCCAGGATGTCAGCACGCAAGAATGCCGATGAATTCAGTCGGAAGTCCTCATTGATGTTCTCTGTCTCTTCCAAAACAGCGACCGGACTTACACGTGAACCAGCCCACAAATAATGCTCGTTTGGTTCTGCCCCTGTATATATACCAGCTTCAGGCTCTGCTACAGGAACCATACTTATAATATTGAGCGCATTGGCAGATGTCCCTTTTTTCTTCGAAGCTGAAGGGGCCAGATTTACGCCAAACGTAAAGATGTCCCAAAATTTTGTGCTTAAATTAAGACGGGCAGTCAGGCGTTCAAAAGAAGTATTAACGGCAATACCTTCCTGATTGGTATATCCTATACTGGCACGATAGTTCGTTTTGCCACTCGCTCCAGATACAGACAATGAATAATTCTGTTTAGGTGCAAGTCTGAAAGCCTCATCCTGCCAGTCAATCAAATTCAGTCCATATCCGGGCATCGACCATCTCGGGTCATTTACCATATTTGTTTTTACAGAACCGCCTGTATAAGCCAGTCTCAAGTCATAATCATCATCAGCTGTCGCTCCCAAATAACCGTATTCATTTACATAGTTTCTGTTATTATAATCCGTACGCCATGCAATCCACTCTTCAGGAGTCATCACATCAAGCTTCTTTTCCATTTGCTGCAATGAGAATGACGCCTGGAAATTAACCGACAGCTTTTCATTTTCTTTGGCTGTTTTTGTTTTAACAAGCAATACGCCGTTGGCTCCACGCGAACCATATATAGCAGACGAACTTGCATCCTTAAGCACATCTATTGATTCTATATCTGCGGGATTCAAGTCGCTCAAGTCATCAACAGGGATACCATCAACCACATAAAGAGGAGCATCGGAAGCATTAATAGACGCAGCTCCTCTAATATGCACTTCCAATTCTCCACCGGGAGCACCGCTGGAATTGGTTATTTCAACCCCCGCAAGTTGCCCCTGCAACGAGCTTAAGACATTTTCGTTTTCCCTGTCTTCTATCTTATCTGACTTCATTGATGCGATAGCGCCTGTAAGATCTCCCTTTTTTGAAGTTCCATAACCAACTACGACTACCTCATCCAGACCGATATTAGCCGGTTGCAAACGTATAACAAGTTTTTTACCCGACGGGAATTTTACCAAAGAAACAGTCTGGCTCTGGTATCCCACATAAGATACCTGAACATTCTTTGACGATGCGTTAACTTTGAAACTGAATACTCCATCAAAGTCGGTTATAGTTCCGGCTTGAGTACCTGGAACAATTATGGTGGCACCTATAACAGGTTCCCCCAATTCATCAATCACAACGCCTGTGACAACACGTTCTTGAGCACTAAGACCAAGAATACCTAATAATATCAAAAGAAACCCCACAACAGCTACCCTGAGAAGCTGAGGAGAACCTTTCAAATTATATCTTTTTACTAACAGACTGATCAGATTCATTTTTTCAATATTTATCATAGATTTAGATTTGTAAGCAAAAGAGCAATCACTATTTTTACAGAAACCCATCTAAATTCTTACATCAACAGTGCTTAATTTATTTTATTTAATTACGCATTCCATATCTATTCGGCCAGGAAAGCCTGACATGAAGAATAGAAGCGCTGTTTAAATAGTCTTTCAATAGTATTTAAACAGCGTTTAAACGTCATATTGACATTAATCAGCCGCAAACAAATTCGCCCAAGTACGTGCAAAACGTATATTGCCCACATTACCAATATAACCAGATCTGTTACGCAATGATATTGAACGGATGGCATGTTTCAACACGTTATCTGCATCACCCTTTGCCACACAGTCGGCCTGTTCAGGTTCCGTCTCAACTTTTGGATCCACATAAAGTGAAGAAGTCTGATTGTTATAGTCAATTTTCAGTATTATCAGATGCGGTTTGTCATAATCGTACGCCATGGTAGTCTCCGAAACGGATTTCATAAGATTTGTCGCAAATTTCAAACCTTCAGAACCGATTCTGGATACTTTTATTGCAGCACGGTTGCTTACACTTGTAGCCGACGCGCTAAGTCCTATCAAATCAATAGGTGAACTTGATGGAACTTTAGACAATTCAACAACACATGCAAGATAAAAAACGCCTTTATAATATGTTTTCTTAGTGTCGATAGGATAAACACAGAAACGATTTCCCTTTACACCTTCAGGAGTTCCAAGAGTGATGGACGGTCCTTTCTCAGGATAACCGGGATAAGCTAATTCCTTTCCTATAATAGGAGAAGCAACTTCACTTGGCTTAGAGACAAAAGCTCCTGCCCAAACATCAAGTTCAGGAGTATCATTTTTTGATTGGAAAACTGATTTTTCCAACTTATCTCCCTCTTTATACCCTGAGAATAAATTACTCTTCAATAATTGTGCATTGGCTCCCACCGCAATGAATCCTGCTACTACTACCATTATAATCTTTTTCATAAATCGTAATATTTAATTGTTTTTATTAATTTAATCTTCTTAATTACCCGCCGGTTTAGTGGTCAATACAAACGGGGACATAGAATATTCAAAATCTGCGAAACAATCGGGCCTTTCAGGATTAAACGGTTTATAATCAGTACGTATATATTTTACCAAAGGAAGTCCTGCAGCCTTTATCCCTTCTATGAAACATTTGGATATTTCGTATGCTCCGAAATTACTGAAATGAGAATTGTCTTTCAATTCTTTCTCCTGCCCCTTGAACGTACCCATAGGATAATGTACAAACATCCGTTTTGATTCTTCTTCACCGGCAGCCTCAATCATGATTTTCGTCATCTCCTGGAAATCGACCAATGCCACATTTTCACGCATCGCTATTTCACGTATAGCCGCAGGATAATCTTCATGGGTATCTCGTATCCTGCCCGACTTGTCATACTGACGGCGGCGTGTAGGAGTAACCAATATAGGAGTAGCACCTTTCAACATCGCCCTATCAATAAACTGCTTTATGTAATAAGCGAAAGAATAATAAGCTCCTATGCCGGGTCCTTTTTGTTTTTGGTCGTTATGGCCAAACTCTATTACCACATAATCACCTTTTTTCATTTGTGTAAGCGCCTTCTTCAGTCTTAATCCACTTAAAAAAGTGTTCGCTGACAAACCCGATTCAGCATAGTTCGCGATAGCTATCTTTTCATTAAAAAAATACGGCAACATCTGTCCCCAACCCGTATAAGGTTCCGCATCATTATCTACCACCGTTGAATTTCCACAAAGAAAAACTGTCGGGACTTCTGGATCCGGCTCTATCTCTATATAACTTACACGAGGAGCCGGGCCATTAAACTCTAATGTCAGCTTGTCATCCCAGTTCATGCTTGTCCTTTCACGTGGTTTTATTTTTACTTTTTCCTTGCCTTCGATAACCACATTGCGCTTGTTCACCACAAATGTCCGTTTAACCAACTCTCCTTTTCCAGTTGGAAGATTATTAACAAACATTCTGCGTGATTCGGCCCTGACTGTAGTTTTTCCATCGTACTTTTTACTTCCAAGTGTCACTGTCACTTTATAATTTCCATCCGGAACCTTGACAGAGAAAAAGAAAGGAGTGTTACTTTTTCCGTCCCAAGCGGCCATGATGTCATATCCGTAATCTTTTCCCTGAGTAAACTTACTTTCGGGACTTATGGCTATAAAACCCTCCAAAGGTTTCTTGTTACCGGTAAAATCAAACTTAAAAGTTTGAGCTTGGGCATAATCTAGCACAGCCACAAACATACTAAGCATACATATCAATTTTTTCATTTTCAGAATGCTATACTAAGTCTGAAGAAACCTTTTGTACCGTTTGAATTTCGAGTTTGATAAAAATCAGTTTCAGCAGCTCCACTTGGAGTACACATTGGAGAGACCCAGTTATTGGAAGAACCGCGCAAGTCGGATGTCCAATAAAAGTTGTCAGTGCTGTCTTCCCTTACATACTCCGTAAACTGTGTTAATGTTCCACCAGCCTTAACAACACTGGCATTTACCGTCTCATAATTCGCAACCACTTCTTTTAATTCTGTATATGAAGGAATATACCATGTAGAAGCATTTGTCACTGCATTCGCAGAATTATAACTGTCAAGAATAGCTAATGTTTCAGAAACCCCAGTAACCGGTGAATCTGGAGCTGTGTCTAGCTCTGCAGACGCCACCTTCAGTACTTCTGTATTATTATATCCCAACATTCTTTCTCCAGGTGCATTTAAGTTAAGATTTGTTCCTATATATTGTGAAACAGAGGAATTATCTTCATACCAAGTTGAAAAATCATATTTAGTAGTAGCAAAACGAACGGCAGTTCCCTCATTTGCATTATTTATTGCTATAGCAAGACCATTTGTGCAATTAGGAAATCTCGCTTTAAGAATATCTTGTTCCTCAGTATACGAATACAAAACAGAAGGTTGCGGATTACCAACAAAATAAACGACTCCAGCAACCATGCTCTTATATGTTTCAAAATCCGGATCTGCTTTATCTATTACGGTTCCGTCTGTCAATAAAAAGTCTCCGATTTCAAGAGTATTAGGAAGTTTTTCTTCGTCTAACGTAAGTTGCTGATTTTCTTCTTGAGTCCAACCATTAATAACTGGTGATGATATGGAAAGAGCCTCACCAGACTCAGCTATTGCAAGATCAACTGTAAAATTATACTCTGTATTTACTGCTAATGCTGTCAAATCTAAGTCACCTCCATATGCTTTCCCGTTATATTCCACCAATACAGATAACTTATGACCAGCCAAATCTGCCACCGGAGGAACTATAAACGATGTAGCCGTGCCAATGGTAAATTCAGACGAAAGGTCACCTGTAGTTTCCGTTGATGTGGTAACATTTCCTGTAGCAGTATCAAACTGACCAGAAGTATACACATTTCTAAGTGTGATTGTTCCACTTGTTGCCGCATTACCTTCATCACTGATAGTAAAATCAATTTTTGACATTTTGTGACCAAACTGAAAAGATGCATTGGGATTTTCACGTGTCACATCAGCAGTGGCCCACATATAGTCTGCCGGAGTTGTAAAATTTATAATTGCGTTTTCAGATGTGACATCTTCAGAATATGGATAATAAGCAGAATAAGTATAAGTTCCGCTACCTAAAACATAAACAGGGGATGTAGTTACAAAAGCTCCATCTCCATTTTCTGTTACATAAAGAATATTATTATAATTAGCATCTGCACAACTTACACCAATTTGGTCGTTTGGTTCCCAAGAAGTGCCGGAAACACGCGATTCCACCTGATTGATTCCAGCAGAAACAATAAGTTTTTCACCTACTATATCCTGACCCTCGTACTGGTCTTTACGACATCCGCCCAGTGCCAAAGTCACAACTGATAATAAAAAAAGATAATGTCTCATATTTGATTGATTTTTATGGTTAATAGTCATAAGTAAATAAAAGATTATTCCCTTTCACTCTCTATCTGTTATATTCTTAAAATTATGCAGAATACATAAACTGAATTTTCTTTGCAACAGTGCAAAGCTATAACATATCGAGAAGCTCTTCTTATAGAATTATTCACTTTACAAATATTTTTGTCCACATCAACGCTACAATAATCCTGCGTACGATTATATAAAACAAATGTACATTTTTACAATACGCAATAATTGTAAAAACGCATTTTTGTAAAATAAAAAAAGTATTTTTTACTATGAAGAAGTATTTATCATTACTGCTCTCAATGTGGTTTATCCTTGAAGCCCAGTCACGCGATTACTATATATCGCCAAAGGGAAATGATATCAGCGGAGACGGTTCAAAAGAACACCCTTACGCCAGTCTGACCCCATTTCATGAAAACGTACAACCGGGAGACAATATTATTTTCCGCGGAGGTACTTATAAACCTATTGTCGAAAACTCAATGGGAGATAGAAACGGCATATACTCTTGCGCGTTTATTTTAGACAGGAATGGTGAAGAAAAGAATCCAATAACATATATGGCATACCCGGGTGAACAGCCTGTGTTTGATATGTCGGAATACACTCCTGAAGGCAAACGTGTTTCCGTATTTTACGTAAGTGGTTCATGGCTTCATATAAAAGGACTTGAGGTAACAAATACCCAGGTTACCATTTCGGACGGTACAAACACCCAAAGCGAATGCTTCAGCAACAGAGGAGGAAGCAATAATATATACGAAAATTTGAAAATACATCATGGCATGGGTATTGGATGGTATCTTGTAAAAGGAGGCAACAATCTTGTACTGAACTGTGATGCCTGGTGCAATTACGATGAAAAAAATGGTGGAGGCAATGTTGACGGCTTCGGATGCCACCCCTCAAAAGGAGACACAGGAAATATACTCCGCGGTTGTCGTTCGTGGTGGAATAGCGACGATGGTTTCGACCTTATCCACTCTGCCGAAGCTGTGTGGATAGACAACTGCTGGGCCTTTTACAATGGGTATAAACCTGGAGAATTCAATAGTGCTGCCGACGGTAACGGAATAAAAGCTGGCGGATACGGTATGAGCGAAGACTCGAAAATAGCAGAAGCCATCCCAACGCATAAAGTGACAAACTGTCTGACATACCGCAACAAAGCTGCAGGATTCTATTCAAACCATCATTTGGGCGGAATTATATGGATTAACAATACAGGAGCCTTCAACAGATGGAACTACAATATGGTGAACCGTAAGAGTGCAGAAGAACCCATAGATGTGGAGGGCTATGACCATTATCTGGCAAACAATGTTTCATTTGATGCACGAGAATCAGACTACAAAGCCCTTGATAAAACGAGGTCAACTATCGTCAACAATAGTTTCGGACCAGACATTCTGGACATATCAGAATCTGACTTCAAATCCGTAGACACAAATGAGCTGACAGAGAAAAGACAAGAAGACGGTTCTCTTCCATTGATTGATTTCATGCATCCAGCAGACAATTCCGTATTATCTGAATTGGCAATGGGGTATTCATTTACTGCTCCGGATATGGAAAATACAACAAGTTGGATTATGGCACCCACAATAATAATAAGCAGAAATGAAGCCTGGATAGAAGGCCCTGAAGCGGACAAACTAAATGCGTTCTATGCTAACGGTACAAAATTGAATATATCATCAGACGGGAAAATCGATTTTTCCAGCATTGAAGGTAGCAAAATTGTGCTTAAAGCAACACTATCAACAGGAGTTATAATGATCCAAACTATAAATCGTGAATAACTATGAACAAACCACTGTTACTTATCATCAGTTTTTACATCTTATTACTACTGAATTCATGCAGTACACAGTATCAAGATGAAGAAGCCCTAACTGCTTCTGAAGAAAAATTTACTGCATTAACTTGGAATGAAACAAACATCAATACAGCAGAATCACCACAATGGTGCTTATCACGCTCAAACAATTGGGTAGCATTGACAAACTACAATGAAAAAAAACAGTATTACATAAAATGGGATGGAGGAATGTCGCAGGGGATCAAGAAAAATCCTATATTTAAAATATCCACAAATGGAGAAAGCCCTAAAGATCAATCCATCAAAAGCATGGAGCTTCATTCGGACGGAATATATTGTACTATCACATTCACCGGAGAAAACGGAGAGTCCGGTGTTTTCATCTTTCCTCTCTCCGGTGAATAGAATTTACCATCTAATCTTCAATTATATGTTATCATTATACCCGGATGTGTCGGTATCAGACATCTGGGTATTTTCTTTCTGATATACGCTCGGCGCCTTACCAAACTGCGCCTTAAAGCATTTATTGAAATATGCCGGATTCGAGATACCTACCCTATATGAAATTTCAGTGATACTAAGGTTTGTGGTCAGAAGCATTTCTGCCGCTTTCTTCATTCTTATTACACGCAAATATTCTTTCGGTGCATAACCTGTCACTCCTTTTACTTTTTTAAAGAAAATAGTACGTCCCATTGCCATATCTGCGGCAAAATCATCAACCGAATAGTCTGTATTATCGAGTTGCTTTTCTACTATCTTTGTCAACTTATCAATAAAATCTTTATCCTTTTCACCCATTGGAAGCTGCGGTTTAGCCATCGTCGGACTAGCCGAAAACTTAGCAAAAAGATTCTCTCTCTGTTCTATCAGTTTTGCTACAATTACCTTTAAATATTTAAGATTGAATGGCTTGGTGACATAAGCATCAGCTCCGCTTGTCACACCCTCTATCCTGCAGTCATCATTATTCAGAGCGGTCAACTGAACAATCGGAATATGACTGGTTGCAAAATCCTCCTTCAAAAGACGTGTCACTTCAAAGCCCGACATATCAGGCATCATTACATCGCATATTATAATATTTACATCATTATTTCGAGCGGCTTCCAATCCGCTATTTCCATCGCTGGCTGTCAATACGATAAAAGAAGATGCAAATTCCGCACTAAGGAACGAACGGATATCCGTATCATCATCTATAATGAGCATTTGTTTTTTGTCATTAGAGTTGTACACATCGGAAGTTACCTCCTGTACAAACTGCTCCGGCTTGAATATCGTGTCTAACCGAGGACGCCCAATCCCATTTTGGAGTTCATTTCCCGACTGCAACATATC
>OJNQ01002151.1_pt1 | contig 13002 bp, 7 predicted proteins | sample 1597621 | NCBI WGS metagenome assembly OJNQ01 (sample SAMEA2452137, study PRJEB22498) | human gut metagenome | reverse complement strand
AATTCCGCCGCAGAACCGGCTTCCGCCCCCGAACCAACACCAGAGCAGGACTCTTCCGCCGCTGAAACCGCGGAAGCGCCGACTTTAGACCTCTCGGTTCTAAACAAAGACCCCAAAGAGATGACCGACGCCGACCGGCAGATTTTGCAGAACATCATCAACAGCCCTTATACGACGGATACGGCAAAAGCGAGCGCCAGAATCCTCGCCGACGGCAACCCTCTGCCCGAGCAGCCGGCCCCCGAACAGCCCTCGCCGGAACCCGGTGCGGCCGCCGAGCCGATACCTGAGCCGGAACCGGAAAACTCCGCGGAAGACCGTCAGGCTGCCCTCGATTCCATTACGACCGAAAAAAAACCGTGGACTTACAGCGCCGGCGCCATCACTCCCGCTGCCATCGCCGCAGCAATGGCAAGCAATGAGCCGGACAAAGCCCTTTCCAACATCGACGACCTGGTTGCCGCCCAAGCTTATTACAAAGACGATAAAGATAAGTCGGCACAGCTTAACCCGATTGTTGAAAACCGCCTGAAAAACCTGTCCCTTTCCGACATTACGCCGGCCAACGCCGAAAGTTACCGCCTGCTCTGCCTGCAATGCGGCAACGAAGAACTGCGCCAGCAGGCCCTGAACCTGATTGCCGATGCAATTATCCAATACGACAAGGAACACTTCGGCTCGTTCAGACCCAATACCGAAGAGCTGGCCGCCAATTATGACAAAGCGCATGCCGGCTTAAAAGACAAAGACCCGTTCGCCTGTAAGCACGACCCGGACAAAGACACCATCGACCTCGGCAGCGTTGAATTTACCGACGCAGCAGGCAAACCGTTAAGCGAAAAGGAAACCCAAAAGCAAAAAGCAGCCATCTCCGCCCTTGCACGCGAAATGGCGGCACAACGCCTGGCCAAACAAGGCAGCTACACGCCGGAAGAACTGGAGCAGGCCTATAAGGATGCCGCGGCAGAAATCGTCTGGGGCTCCCAGCCCAAATATGGCAAAAACGGCAAACCGCAGGTAGACAAGGACGCGCTGGCCTCGACCATCGCCAACCAGTACCTTGAAGCCGAAACGTTCAAAGACCGCTGCAAACAGAAATTCAAAGACAATCCGCTGGTCAAAAAAGTTTCCAATAACGTTGAGAAAATCGATAAGAAGCTTGAAAAGCGCTACGGCAAAAAATACGTTTACGCCAAACAGGCGCTGAAGTTTGTCGGTAAAATCAGCGGCTCCGTCGCCAAAAACGCCGCGATATACGGCGCCGCAGGCTTAATCCCGGGCGGCACCGCCGTTGTTATCGGCTACAACATCTGCAAGAACTGGAAAAACATTAAAAAGCAGCTGAAAGACCCGAACGCATCCACAGCGAAAAAATGCGCGATGGTTATGGGCGCCTGCGCCACCACCGCTCTGTCCGGGCTTGGTATCGTTTCCGGCATCGGCACCGCCGCCGAGGCAATCAATACGGTTTCGCCCGGCATGGTCAGCTCTGCCGCCAACTTCATGGGGCAGCTCGGCACCTACGGGCGTATGGGCATCAGCGCCGCCGCAACCATGCTGCCGAACCTGACCGAAAGCGTCAGCCTGCGTATACAAAACTTGAGCCTTAACCGTAAAATCAAGAAGGAAAAAGACGGCGAAAAACTGCAGCAGTTAATTGCCAACCAGAAAGCCCTGCAGGTCAAAATTAAAAATAACAAAAAGGAAATGCTCATCAAAGGCGGCTCGCTCGTCGCCGGTATGGCTGCCGGACAGGCATTGATGCCGCACATTACGGAGCTCATACAGGAAAGTGTCGACAATGGCACAGAAATTGTTAAAAAGGTCGCCGCCGAACACGGCATCGACCCGTGGAAAGAAGCGCAGGCATACGCAAACGACGCTTATGCCAACGTTCCCGAAGGCACCACCATGCTGCGCGACCGCAGCGTTTATGACCCGGACGGGATACTTCGCAATTCGCCTTCAGCCCAAATGGCCGCATACATGGCCGAACATGACCCCGCCATGCACGGCGCCCCGGATGAAATCAGCGGTATAAAAGCGCATGAAACCAACCTCGCCGCCGCCAAAGCCGAAAACTCCAGCGGCATTGAGGGCAAAAGCGCCTTTGCCCACACGCTGCAACATCTGGAAAGCCTGGGCGACAGCAGGATAACCGACACCAACGCCGTTGCCGAAGGCATATCCGAACACGTCGGCAAAAACGCCAACCTTGCCACCATTGCCTGCAAGATGGCGCCGCATGCCCTGCAACAGGTTTTGCAGCTTGAAGGCCTGCCCGACAACAACCCGAGTTCCTACAATATGATTCAGTATATGGCCAATCACGACCTGACTCCGGAACAGCACACGGCTCTCAATAACTTTATTCAGAATAATTTTGACGGTGCGCAGTTCAAAGCCGAAAACTTCGCCGACTACCGGGCGCCGGCGCATGATCCCTTTGCCAATGCCGACCAAGACCGTCTGCGTGCCGGCCCGGATGAAATCCGCAAGCCCACATTGCAGGAAGAGTACGCGCGTGCCAAAGAAGCCCGTCAGGAATACGAAGGCCTTAAACCGCACGAAATTCCGACCCACCCGATTGATGTTCCCCCGACCGGCAACAAAGTCGCCGATTACCTGAACGACAAATACGCCTGCTCCAATGACCACGGCGTAGGCTTCAAATTCGAACCGCTTAACGAATCTGACAAACGGGTACTGGGCATAGAAGAACCGCAGCAAACCGTTGTCGTCCAACAGCCGGTTCAGGAAACTGTCGTTGTTCAGCAGCAGCCTCAGGTTGACATCTATTCCGACCCGACGCTGTATGCCCAAAACTTCGGGTTGGTATATGACCCGTATTTATCCAATGGCCTGAATCGTATCGGCTCCGATACGCACGGCGGCTACCTCGGTGCTTTCATCGACCCGCGCGACAATTCAGTAACGTTGGTTCCGAACGACCCTCTGCGCGACAAGCCGGTTCATTACGACAGCTATCAGTCAGCAAAAGGTTCTGCCGACCATAACATCGGCGCCTGGGATCACAGCGGGCACGAACGCAATATGATTTATGACCCGGACAAAAAAATTACGCGGTGCTTTGGCAGCGGTTACATTACGCATAACAATACGATAAATAAAGTTATCGCCGGAATTAACACTGCCGGAGCCGTCCTCAACACGATTAACTGGATACGGGAAGGACGAGGATAGCCCGCGCCGCCACACATAAAATCCTTGCAAATAATTTCCACACCCGCAAAACCAAAGCCGAGCTCCATAGCCCGGCTTTAATCTTTCTTTCCATAATTAACTTCCCGTTGTCTTCACCGACATCTTTGTCGCAGGCCGCATCGCACGTCTTCACCGACATCTTTACCGCAAGCTGCATCGTACGCCGTCCCAGCGCCTTATCGCAGGTTTCATCTCACGCCTTTCCCCTGACATCTTTGTCGCAGGCCGCATCATGCGTCTTCGCCGACATCTTTACTGCAAGACCGCATCGCACATCTTCATCGGCACCTTGCCGCAGGTTTCATTACGAGCCTTTCCCCTGCGCTACGCACTACTCAAAGACGACTTCTATTTCCTTTTTGGCTAAAACAATATACCCGTCAACTTCTTTATTGCCCTCGCGCCGCAGCGTCATCTCCTCCTGCCGGATAACTTCAAACCCGCAATATTTCAACAGCCGCCGGACATAAGCGATTGAATGGACGAACCTCCCCGACGGCGTCAGGAAATAATCGCTCTGATTATAGGTGTTTTTAGATATCGAAAAACAAAACAGCCCGTTTGCCTTCACCGCTTTGACCAACAGGCGGAACAGCGTTTTCAGCTCGCCCATATACGTCAGCACGTCCCCTGCAATAACAGCGTGATACGGGTCGGCAACATCTTCGAGAAAACTTTCGATATCATCAAAATAGAGTTCCTTATATACGTTTTTTTTGCCTGCAAATTCGAGCATTTTTTCCGATACGTCCACACCGAAAAACTCCTCGTTCGGAAAATACGCTCTCAAAGCCTCTGCGCACAGCCCCGTCCCGCACCCCAAATCCAGAATGCGGCGTTTTTTAAACAGCTTGGTCTTGAGCGTATCTTTCAGAAAATCGGCAATCATCGCCGGAACTTTATAGTCAAGCTCGTGCAGGATTTCGTCAAACGACGGCGCAAACCCGTCAAACAACCCCTTGACATAGCTTAAATCCGTCGTCGGCACTTCCTGAATATTGCGGATAGCGCAGCTCATATGCCGGACAATCGGATTTTCGGGAAAACATTCCTCCCAGCGCGAGAGATATTTGTCAACCAGTTCGTCCTGCTTCTCGTCATGCGCCTCATACAGCAGATAGCCGAAATTGATATGGTCGTCGGCGCTGATTTTATCCCCTTTCAGGGCAAAAGCCTTCCACGCATAATGCAGGCACTGTTTCCAGTTCCCCATTTTCTGAAACAGGTTGGCAATCGAATTGCAAAGCCAGTCCGAATTCGGCGCAATCTCCGCCGCTTTTTTCAAAAACCCCGTCGCCTCATCGTTCTTAAACAGCTCAATATAGGAATTCCCCGCAATAATATACGGTTCGACGCTGGTCGGGCGCTTTTCTATCGCCATGTTGGCAAACTCGATGGCTTGGATAAACCGGCTCATGTTGTAACTCGTATTCGCAATGTTAACTATGGCGTTGTACGAATTCGGATTAAGCTCATACAGTTTTTGATAATACCCGAGCGCTTCCTTGTATTCCCCTTTGGCATAACACACGTTGCCGAGGTTCATCAGCGCCGCAAAATTGCCTTCCTTCACCTCCAGTGCCTTTTCCGCAAACTCCGCCGCCCGGTCGTATTTTTTCAGTTCGTAATAAAGGGTTGAAACGTTGAGAAGCGCCGTCAGCGACTGCGGATTGACGGCCAGCGCCTTTTTATATAGGCTGAGCGCTATTTTCTTGTCGCCGAAACTGTCATAGCAGTTTGCCGCCGCCACCAGGTAATTCTCATTCTCCGGCGCCGCCACCGCAAGCTGCAGATACAGCTTGGCCGCCTTTTCAAACTCGCCGCTTTTCAAAAAATCCAATGCATTCTGTTCTAATTCTTCCACTGTCCGGCATCCTTCAATGTCGCAGGCTTCGTGTTGTTCTAATCCGCCGCCCGTAAGAACCAATTTTATCTTTTATAGCACAAAAAAGTTAATGTTCCACGTTTTTATCGCATTTTTATCCCAAAAAAAGCAAAAAAAACTATTGACTGTAAAAAAAATATAGATTAAATATCCCTATACAAACGAAATACGGAGCAGTTGGCTCCGGTTCCCAAAGCAAAAAAGGTGTTTCGTTTCAATATATGGGGGTGTGGCGGAACTGGTAGACGCGCTAGACTCAAAATCTTGTTTCCTCTGGAAGTATGAGTTCAAGTCTCATCACCCCTACCACTTTGAAAAGACTGGATTTTATCCGGTCTTTTTTGTTGTCGGAAAGCATTTGCACGCTGCTCTTTATATGCCACGCTTCATGCCCGTCATCCGCACCGCCGGCCACTACAGCAACCACTCCTCATTTATTGCCGCCTGCGTCTGTCATCCGCACCGCCGGCCACTACAGCAACCACTCCTCATTTATTGCCGCCTCAAGCTCTCTGCTTTTCCTGCCGTTCTTTAAGCAGACGCTCCACCACAACGTCCTCATTGCGCTTATACGTCGGCTCAGTGGAAATAACCTTTTCGTACGGGCTGTGTCCGGTAATGCCGCTTTTGCCGACCCGGGCTTGCTCGTGCACCGTTTCCTTGCCCTGTTGCAGCATCTTCTTGCCCAACGCCTTGACGTTGCGCGCGTGCAGCGCCATCATCCGCCCGACATTGGCCTTATTGATTGCCGTACTCGCCGTTGCGCTTTTCATAACCTCACGCGAAACTGCCGGCAACTGCTGGCGCAAAATCGTATTCAAACGCTCCATAATCTGCGGATTGTCATAATCGGGAGCCGATCCGCCGCGGCTGATAATCCGCTCCGCTTCCTTAAACATCAGGTAGCTGTCGCGCATGGCTTTTTTCTCTTCCGCCGACGCAAAAATCCTGCGGTCGGGGTTTTCCCTGTCATATTTTTCCAACGCGTCCAGCGCCGCATTATAACTGTCATTTTGCGAAAAAGCCTGAAAGATAACAAATTCGCGGCTTTCTTTGATACTCAGCGTTGCCATGTTTCCCTCCGTCGTGCGTTTATCGGTATAGGATACATCATACCATATTTTTTACGCCGGTGCAAGCCTAAATTATGCCTTCGCCATACCTGAATTATACCCGCTATGCCCCGCACCCGACAAGTCCCCCGCTAATGCCCCATAATTTATATGCAGCGCCCAAAATTTAAGTCCGCTTTTACTTTTCCCGTATTAAAATCCTTCATATAATACCGGTACAGCGGCATTCTTTATACCCGGACGCCCTGTGCCGCCCCGTATCGTAAAGGCGAGCAGGCTTTGCCGCGCTGCCGCCGCCAACTGTCAGGAGTCTTTGCCATGGCCTTATCCCGCACCCCAGCCGAAACCGCCGACCTGCGCTACCGGCGCGCCGTCAAAAAGCTGACCCGATTTATCAAAGACTGGCTGTACCTGATAATCGCCGCCGGAGCCGTTGCCGCGCTTATCGGCGCCGACGCTTCGTACTGGAACTACACCTATAACGATTCGGACGGCTATATGCGCGCCCTGCGCGTCTGGCATTGGCTTGCCGCCCCGTCTTTCTGGGAACAGCCTCTCGCCGAAAGCAACTATCCGTTCGGCGAAATTCTGCATTGGACCCGGCCGATGGACATTCTCTGGGCTGTAAATGCCATTCCGTTTTTGCATCTCGGCAACCTGCGCGACACCGTTTTCCTCGGCGGGGCGTTCCTTGCCCCCTGGCTCTGCGTCCTGTCTGCCATAGCCCTGGCATACGGCCTGCGCCGGCAATTCAATGTCTACCTGACACTGTTCGGCTGTTTTATTTTTCTTTCCGACCCGGTTATGCAAAATTACTTTTTCATCGGCCGCCCCGACCACCACGCGCTGATGGCGCTGCTCGGCATATACGCCGTTTCGCTGAACCTCTGCTGGCTCAAAAAACGCCACAACCGCTATCTGCGCCTGCTTGGTTTTTCTCTGGCGCTGGCAACATTTGCCGCGATTGAAGGCGTCATCCTTTATCTCCTCTTTCTGTCGTTTTTCCTCTGGCTGTATGTTTTCAAAAACGTTTCTCCGGTTCCGGCCGTCAAAACCGCCAAATACTTCGCTGTTGCCCTGACCTGCTTTTGGCTGCTCAATCCGCCGTACGAAGGCTGGCTTTATCCCGATAACGGGCGCATTTCCATACTCTATGCGGCATTTTCCTGGTTTGTGTTCATCGCCCTGTACGGTATAGAACGCAGCCGTCTGCACACCCGCCCCCTGAAAATATGGAGCCTGATATGCGCCGCGCTCGGAACCGCGCTGCTGCTGCTTGTCTGTTTTGGCGCCGACATCTGCCGTTTTCCGCTCGACGGTGAAATCAGCCGTGTCTGGAGCAGCCGCATCTCTGAAATGCGCCCCGTCTGGCGTCAGGATTGGGACACGGTTCTTGCCGTTTATCCTTTCGGCGCCGCATCGCTTATCCTGAGCTTTCTGCTGCTGCGCTGCAAATCTTACCGCCGCATGATGCTGCTGAATCTCTGCCTCGGCCTGCCCCTGTTCGCCTTAAGCCTTGCCGCCCTGCGTTTCGCCAACTACCAAAGCCTCTACAACATTCTGCCCTGGCTCTGCCTGATTGATTTAACCTACAAGAAAAGCGCTTACGCCCGGCGGCAGAGCCTTGAGTTTCCCGCATCTGTCTGGGCGCTCGGGCTGGGAATTCTGATTTTTCAGCAATTCGTTTTCCTGCCGTTTAACATCAATGCCCTGAACAAGAAAAAAGCGCCCGTATTTTCGCCCGCCCTCTGCCAAAACGTCAGAAACGCCGGCGGCACGCTCGTTACCGACAACTTTCTGAGCCCCAGATACGTCTGGCTCTGCGGCGTCAATACCGTCGGTACGCCCTACCACCGCAACCGCGCCGGGCTGGTTGATACCCACAACCTTCTGCAGGGAACCGACGACCGGACGATTGTTCCCCTGCTTCTGAAACACCAGATAGCCCAGATTTTGCTCTTCGACGGCTACGACCGCTATTACGACCTCTCGCCCGCTAACCGGGACAAGCTGTACTACCGGCTGATTAAACGTGAAAATATCCCTTCCTATCTTGAGGAAATCCCGTCGCCCCTGAACAACGCCCGCCACTACCGGGTCAAAATATGACGTAGCAATGCCGCCCCGCTCCCCAATTCCCCCTCCTCCGCCGGCCTGCCACCCGTTAATCACACACGCCCTCTCTCCTCCGCCGGCCTGCCCCACCCGTTAATCACACACGCCCTCTCTCCTCCGCCGGCCATGCCCGCCGCCCTCTCGCGTCCATACTTTGCTGCAAACCCGTTTCCTGCAAACATCAATAAATATTTCGGTAAATATTTCAGTAAATATAATGTGGATTTTGCCGCAGCATCGCTTGAACTTGAAGCAAAAACCGGTTATAATAAATTAAATTTTTCGGTTTGGAGGTTATTATGTCGCACAATTACCGTTTATTGCCCTGTTCCTGCCTCGTGCTGGGTATGCTTGCCGGTTTCGCCGCCGGAGCGGCACCCGCCCTCGCCATGGATGACGATTTGGCATTGGACATGGGCTTGGATTTCGAAGAATATTCAGCCCCCTCGGCTGATATAAACGGCTCCGCCTCCCCGGCACCTGCCTCCCAAAACGCTGCCTCTGCCAACTCCAAACCCGACACAGCGCCCGTCTCGAAAAGTTCTTCCTCTTCCACCTCAAAACCAAGTACGGCTTCTGCCGCTAAAAGCTCTTCCAACCCCAAGCCCGGCTCGGCGCCAGACACCTCGAGTCCCGCCGCACCCGTTTCCGGAGCTGACCTTTTGACGAAAGTTCGTAAAGGCATGGACTTTACGACGGAAGAAATGGAAGCCTGGATAGCACAGACCGCCGACCTCAATATGTGCCTGGACAACGGCAAAACCATGCTTTTGTATGTCGTTGCCAACTCGTCCAACCTCGATGCCCTGCGCCTGCTGATGGAATACGGCGCCGACGTGCAGACGCACTGCACCCCGCGTTATGAAGCGCTGTTTATCGCCGCCATCAACAACCCGTCCGCCGAAATTATCGAAATGCTCATCAATAACGGTGCCAATCTTGTCGAAAAAGATCATGAAGGCAACACGGCGCTGATGCTTGCGGCAACATTCAACAAAAGCTCCCGCGTTATCGACACGCTGCTTGAATACGGCCTCAAAGTCAATGTTAAAAACAATTTCGGGTTTGATGCCCTGACGCTTGCCTCTTACGAAAACGGAAGCATTATGGTTTTGCAGTCGCTGCTCGACAACGAGGCAGATGTCAACGCCGCCGATTCTGAAGGGCACACCGCCCTGATGGCCGCCGCCGTCCGCGGGCGGGATGACGTTATGCAGTACCTGATAAAACGCGGCGCCGACTTCAAAGCCAAAGACAAAAACGGTTTAAGCGTCCTTGATTACTACAACAAGCGCAAGTATCTCGAAACCCTCGGCTTTGAAATCAACCGTTTCGCCACCCCGTCCGAACGCCTGTCCGCCGAATTCAAATTCATCGCCGAAAACCACCACCGTTTTAACGTCGCGCTGAAAGAAAGCCTGTTTGAAGACAATCCTGACGCCGCCGTCGCCGATGCCATTGCCAACCTTGCCGACATTGACGTTCTGGACGAAAACGGCTGCACGACATTCCTCAACGCCGCCCTGTACAATAAATCCCGCAGCGTCCTCGAAAAGCTGATTAACGGCAAGGCCGACGTCAACGCTTCCTGTATGGACGGCAAAAATGCCCTTATGTTCATTTCTGCCCAGGCCGGCGAGGCCGACACGCCTGCGCTGCAAATCGAAAAGGCAAAACTCCTGCTGGCAGGCGGAACCGATATCAACCGCACCGATGACGCCGGCAACACCGCGCTGATGTATGCCCTGGCCAACCGCGCCGACATAAACTACATCCGTATGCTCCTCGCTTCCGGCGCCGATGTCAACGCATTGAGCAACCTCGGTGAAACGCCGCTGTGGACGGCCGTGCGCCAAAACCTCCCGTCGGAAACGGTTAAATTGCTGATAGAATACGGCGCCGATGTCAACCATAAGGACCGCCGCGGCGAAACCCCGCTATGGTATCTGCTCCGTACCGACGGCGACGAAGTGCTGATTCGCACATTGCTGCGCGGCGGCGCCGACACCGAAATAACCAACGCCGCCGGCGACATCCCGCTGTGGTATGTCCTAAACAAAGGCGGTTCGGATATGGTGATTGAAAACATTATTATGGCGCAGAACAACCTGAACATAAAGAACGAACACGGAGACACGCCGCTGCTGTTCGCCTTAAAAAACAACTATCCGTCCAAGTTCGTCAAACTGCTGCTGAGCCGCGGCGCCGACCCGCAGATTCGCGACAGTGACGGCAACAACGCCTATGACATTCTGCGCAACAACCAGTACTTTGACGCTGCCGTGCAAAAGCGCACACGCGAACGCGTCCTGAACGGATGGGAATAAGCGGCCGTCCCTTTTCTGCTCCGTTGAGTGAGATACCAAACTTTCCGTTTCCGCCGCCGGTATCGCCACATCGCCACCGGCATTATTTCCACTACCGCCGGCATTACTCTGTCATCAACGCCGACATTTCCTCCGCTGCTGCATTACTTCCGCTACCGCCGGCACTATTCCGTTACCAATGCCAGCGCTTCCGCCGCCAGAATCGCCCCCATCGCCGCCGGAACCATTGGCAGCGAACCGAGCACGTTGTTCCCCGCCGCATCTTTACAGATTTTGACCGCCTCGGGCGAATAAACGCAGCGCACCTTTCTCAAATCAACGCCTTCCCGCCGCAGGTTATCGCGCATTTTCTTTGCCAGCGCGCAGCCTTCCGTCTTGTCAAGCGTCGCTGCCCGCAGCATCTCAGGCTTTGTCTTAAGCGCAGCTCCCATTGCCGACACAAAGCAGATGCCGTTTCGCGCCAAAAAAGCTGCCAGGGAGCATTTCGCCTGCACATCGTCAATCGCATCAATCACAACGTCCGGATTTTCATTCCGGATAAAATCGAGATTGTCTGCCGTAATCCGTATATCCAGCCCCCGAACCTCCGCATCGGGATTAATCTCCCGTACCCGCTCGCACGCCGCCTCGCACTTTTTGCACCCGATAGTAGAAATCGTCGCCAGAATCTGCCGATTGATATTGCTTGCCTCAAACCGGTCAAAATCGACCGCCCTGATTTTCCCGAACCCGAGCCGAGCCACCATCTCCAGCGCATAACCGCCGACCGCTCCGCAGCCGATGACCATAACCGATGCGCCGAAAACGCGCTCTGCTTTTTCTTTTCCCAGCAGCGCAATCGTCCGCTGCAACCGTTCTTCCAATTGTGTTTTCATCGTCTGCCTTTCCTCTTCTTTTCCTCACCCGATTCCCGCGTCCGCACCTGTATCGTTGCATTGCCGAACCGTTACGCTATTTACCTGTCTGCTATTTACCTGACTGCTATTTATCTGTCTGCAAATTATCTGTCCGCAAAAAATCCTCAGCGTTTTTAATAAGCCGTTCCTCCAGTGCTTCCGGCTCTTCTCCGGCGATTTCCACCAGCCGCCGCAGATTTTCCTGCACTGCCTCGTTATACTTTGTTTCATCAACCCGGTACGGAGCGTCGGTCTCAAACAATATCCGGTCTTGCGGCATCATCGCCCACATCTCCGCCGCTTTTTCCTGTTTGAGAAACAGCGCGCCCAAACCGATATAGCCGCCGCATTTATTGATGAACTTCAGCAATTCGCGGTTTTTGACAAAGCCATGGTGCGAAAACTTTACTTTTTTCAGCGCCGTTTCATGTTCCGTCAGCGCAGCAAAAGCCTTCGCCGCATGCACGATGACCGGCCTCCGGTATGCTGTCGCAATCTCAAGCTGTGCTGCGAACAAATCGTGCTGTCCGGGGCTGACCGGCTCTTTCAGCTCGTCCACGCCGATTTCTCCGACAAGCGCCTGCGGAAATTCCCGCAAACAGGTTTCGAGTTCGTCCAGCGGCGCCTTTTCCCGATAATGCCACGGATGGATGCCGAACGCGCCGGACGCCTTGTCGGGATACTGCCGCAGCAGCGCCGCGATTTTGGCAAAATCTTCGCGGCCCGCCGACACCAGCACCAGCCCTTTTGCCTCCGGATTATGCCAAACCCGCGGTGCACAATCCGCCTTAAAATCTTGCAAATGGATATGCGTATCAATAAACTGCATCACATAAAACCTTTCCGGCAGCGGCATATCTTCCGCCCCGCCGATATTATGTTTCTGATAACCGACCGACTGCAACAAGGACAATCGCCATGGCTCTGTATACCACGCCTGTATTTAATATCAACCTAAAAAAACTCGCCGCCAATTACCGGCTTCTGGAAAAATTGTCCGCTCCGGCAATTCCCGCCGCCGTAGTCAAAGACGACGCTTACGGCCTGGGCGCCGCCGAAGTTGCCGCTGCGTTATACGCCGCCGGCTGCCGCCGCTTTTTTGTTGCCCATGGTTCGGAAGGCAAAAAAATCCGCCCTCTCGTACCCGATGCGGAAATATATGTTTTACAAGGCATCGGCGCCGATTCTCTCCCTTATTTTCGCACTGCCCGCCTGACGCCGGTCATCTGTTCGCCGCAAATGTACGCCTTCTGGCAGCAAAACCGCATCGATGGCATCCGTCCGCTGATTCAGGTAGAAACCGGGCTTAACCGCCTCGGCTTTACCGTTGCCGAACTCGAACGGCTGGCCGAAACCGAACGGAAAGACTTTGCCGGCGTTCTCTCGCATCTGTCCTGTGCCGACGAACAGGCGCATTTTATGAACGCGCGCCAGCTCGCCGCTTTCCGCGCTATCAAAGCCCGCTTTTTCCCCGCAACGCC
>OJNQ01002140.1_pt1 | contig 13050 bp, 8 predicted proteins | sample 1597621 | NCBI WGS metagenome assembly OJNQ01 (sample SAMEA2452137, study PRJEB22498) | human gut metagenome | reverse complement strand
CGGTCGCAAAGCCCGGCCCGGCGAAATTTCGCTGGCGCACAACGGCGTACTGTTTCTCGACGAACTTCCCGAATTCAGCCGCGCCGCTTTGGAAGCCCTGCGGCAACCGCTCGAAAATGGTTCCGTTTCCATCTCGCGCGTCAATGCCCATACCGTTTACCCGGCGCGGTTTCAGTTGATTGCAGCTATGAACCCCTGCCGCTGCGGCAATCTCGGCAACCCGGCGCTGGCCTGCAGCCGCGCCCCCAAATGCGCCGAAGAGTACCAGTCCCGCATTTCCGGCCCGCTTCTTGACCGCATAGACATCCACATTGAAGTGCCGGCCGTCAGTCCGTGGGAAATGAACGACGTCAAAAAGGGCGAAAATTCCGCCGCAATCAGAGAAAGAGTCATAAAAGCCCGCGAAATTCAGGCTGAACGCTTCCGCCGGATGGGGCATCCCGAACTCAATACCAATTCACAGCTGCGGGGCGACATGCTGGAAGCTGCCGCCGCCCTCGACGGCGACGCTTCCGCCCTGCTGATAGGCTTTGCCGAAAAGGCCGGACTCTCCGCCCGGGCCTATCACCGCACTTTGCGGTTAGCAAGAACGATTGCGGACTTGCAAAATACGCCGAAAGTTCTTAAAATGCACGTAGCTGAGGCTTTGGCGCTGCGCAGCCGTCTGCCCGGCCGACAAGTTTAGGAGATAAAAATAATGAAAAATCAACAGGCTGTTAAATCTTTTCTCTTTTTGGCCGTTCTGCTCTGCGGAACCTTTTCCGCCTGCGGAAAAGCAGCTGCCGCCGGCAATGCCAAAAGCTTTTTCAAGCCTGAAACCGCAGCTTCTTCCTCTAAGGACGGCAGCATTTTTCCCGGCGGCGAATGCACCAGCTGCAACCCCAAAGACAAAGACGGCAGTATCTTTCCCGGCGGCAGCTGCGTCAACTGCCCGACCACCAAATGCGTCAACTGCGAACCCAAAAAACCGGCCGTACGGAATTACGAAGTTGCCTATGACGACGAAATTTACAAATCGGTTTATCGCGATTGCAAAAATTTTGCCCCGATAACCCTTGAATACGTCGATTTCCGCATCAAAAAAGGCAGACAGTACACGCCTTACTCCACCAAACTCGGACAATACCGTTTCCGCATTTTCGGCTGCCGCCGTTTTGAAAAGGACGCCATTCTCAATCAGGGGCGGATTATGCAGAAGGATATGAAGTTCATTCCCATTTTCAACGAAATGGTCGGCAACTGCTATCCGATCAGAAAAATGCCTTCCGGCCTGTGTCTGGAAACCAGTCCCTCACCGTTGCCCGAATATATCCTGACCGCGGAAATTACCGACTATTACATGAACCTGTGCGATGAATACGACTGGGACAAGTCCGCCGCCGAAGACAAACGCACCGGTTCTTCGGAAATGACCGTAACCTGGCGGCTGATGGACATAACCAAAACCAACGTTTACTGGAAAGGAACTTCAACCGGCTACGGCGAAGTCAGCGACGGCGAATACAATGCCGAAATCCGTCTGGTTGAAGACGCCTTTGCCGACGCCGTATCCAACCTGCGCAACCTCCCCGGCTTTGAAAAACAGCTCGCCACCCGTGTTCATCCCGACGAACTCGCTGCCGAAAGACAGGCGCTGATTGAAGCCGAGCGCATTTCCGACCCGGTCAGATGCAAATTTGAGCCGGAAATCAAAAAGGCCGAAGCTTCCGAATTTAGTTCCCTGCAGGAAATGACCAAACAAAATGTTCTGCCGGCGGACGAAAACTACAGCATCTGCGCCATGACCCCCGGCCAGCTGGACGAAAAAGGCCAGCCGCTGCCAATGTGCCAAATGGTTCCCGTCACGCAGGAAGTTCTGGAAATTCCTGCCGACGACACGCTTCAGATTGCCGAAGTTCCCGGCGACGTCGTTTTGCTTGAAACGGTCGACGTCGTTGAAGCGCCGGTAACCGAAATCGTTGAAGATTCCGGCGTAATTTCCAACGGCGGCATAACCAAAATGCTGCCGGAAATCGGCACCGAAACGCTGATCATGCCGCCGGAAACCGGCACGATTGAAGAAGAGGCCGGCGTCATTATCGACGGCAGCGGCATCAATGAAACCGGCGGTGCCCTGTCCGCTTCCGAATTTGAACCCGAAAAACTGCAGATTGAAGAATCTTCCGGCATTATTGACAGCGGTTCGGGCAGTAAAGACACGGTTGCCGTCGTCGACGATTCATGGATTGACATCGACTCAGAGCGGCGCGAAGCTGCCGAACAGGCTTTCTTTGCCAGCGGCAACTCTCTCTGCATCATCGACCGTAATCCTTACGACAAGCTGACGCCGGAAAACCTCTATAAAGTAAGAGCCTCCATCGTCAGCGTTACCAACGGCAACGGCAAACGGGGCGCCGGACTTATTGTTTCCGAGCAGTTTGTGCTGACTTCCGCCGACCTGATTGTCAAAGACAACAACCGCTACAATCTTGAAACGATTAACGGCGGCAAACTGAAAGCAACGGCTTTCCGTATTAATCCGAGCAAAAACACCGCGCTGCTGGTTCTCGACGAGAAAACCAAATACACGCCGCTGTCGCTCAACCTCGACCTTCCCGACGTCGGTCAAAACGGTTTTCTGGCTTTGGGACTGCTTGACATCGACGGCAGCTTTGAAAACGGCGAAGGATATCTGGACAATGCCGGTACCGTCAGCGGCTATCGCTACTCCGATGAAAAAGGAGCTCAGATTATTATCGATACTTTTGTTCAGACCGTTACCATCGGCGGTGCGCTGATTGACGAACACGGAACAATCAACGGCTTTGCCGCCGACGGCAAAAAAACCGATGACAGTCCGGACCTGTTCATTCCGACCGAAACAGCCCTGCGCTCGCTCGGCCTTTCCATCTGCGGCAAACCTTTCACCGACAAGAGTCCGTGGCAGAAATACAAGCCGCTGACCGAGGCCATTCTGAAAAACAGCGGTCCGAAAGATCCGGCGGTAATGGACGTCAACGAACGAAAATAACCCGAAGCAAACCCCGCCCGACAGCGGGGTTTTTCTTGCCGCCGCTTGCAAAAGCATTTTCAAAAAACTACATACAGGTAAATCAACAACAAACAGGATTATTCAGTCATGACCACAATTTTATGTATCCGCAAAAACAATGAGGTCGTTATGGCCGGAGACGGGCAGGCAACTCTCGGCGAAACCGTCATCTTCAAATCAAAATCGGTCAAAGTCCGCCGCATCGGCAACGGCAAAATCATCGCCGGATTTGCCGGCGCGGCTGCCGACGGCATTACGTTGATTGAACGTCTGGAAGGAAAACTTGAAAAACATGCCAACCAGCTCAAGCGCGCCGCGGTCGAGTTGGCCAAAGACTGGCGCATGGACAAATACCTGCGGCAGCTGCAAGCCTTTATGATTGTCGCTGACCGTGACGTTTCGCTGGTTATCTCCGGCACCGGAGAAGTCATGGAACCTGACGACGGCATCATAGGCATCGGTTCCGGCGGCAATTATGCCATGGCCGCCGCAAAAGCCCTGTACGGCACGGAAGGGCTCAGCCTTGAGGACATCGCCCGCAAAGCCATGAAAATAGCCGGCGACATTGACGTTTATACAAATCACAACATCACTATAGAAAAGGTAGATTAAAAATGGCCAATTTCAGCCCCCGCGAAATAGTTTCCGAACTTGACCGTTTCATTGTTGGCCAGAACGAAGCAAAAAAAGCCGTGGCCGTCGCTCTGCGCAACCGTTGGCGCCGCATGCAGGTTTCAGAGCACCTGCGTGAAGAAATCGTGCCGAAAAACATTCTGATGGTCGGTCCGACCGGCGTCGGCAAAACCGAAATTTCCCGACGGCTGGCCAAACTCGCCAAAGCGCCGTTTATTAAGGTTGAAGCGACCAAGTTTACCGAAATCGGCTATGTCGGCCGCGACGTTGAATCCATTATCCGCGACCTGTTGGAAATCGCCATCGCTTCGACCAAGAAAGAACTCCGCAAAAGCGTTGCCGCCAAAGCCGAAACCGGCGCCGAAGAACGCGTCCTCGAAGCCTTGGTCGGTCCGTCAGCACGGGAGGAAACCAGGGAAAAGTTCCGCAAACTGCTGCGGGAAAACCAATTGAACGACCGTGAAATCGAAATTGCCGTCATTGACAACGCCAACCCCTCAATGCCGACCATCGACATTCCCGGCATGCCCGGCGCCCAAATGGGCATGCTGAATCTCAGCGACTTGCTCGGCAAGCCTTTCGGCGACAAATACAAAACCCGCAAAATGACCGTCGGCGACGCCTATAAAGTCCTGATGGAAGAAGAATGCGACAAACTTCTCGACAATGACACCATTATTCAGGAGGCGATCAGAACGGTCGAAAATGACGGCATCGTCTTCATCGACGAGATAGACAAGATTGCCGGCAAAGATGACCGCCGCGGCAGCGACGTTTCCCGCGAGGGCGTCCAGCGCGATTTATTGCCGTTGATAGAAGGAACCACCGTAACCACCAAGTACGGCATGGTCAAAACCGACCATATTCTGTTCATCTGCTCCGGCGCCTTTCATCTTTCCAAACCTTCCGACCTGTTGCCCGAACTGCAGGGACGCCTGCCTATACGCGTTGAACTCAAAGCGCTGAATCATGAAGATTTCGTCCGCATTCTGACCGAACCGGAAGCAAATCTGATTGAGCAGTATGTTGCCCTGATGAAAACCGAGAATTTCGATTTAAAATTCGAAAAGGAAGCTATTGACAAGATTGCCGACATTGCCGTCGCCATCAATGAAAACGTCGAAAACATCGGCGCCAGACGGCTGCATACGGTCTTGGAAATTCTGCTTGAAGACATCAGCTATACGGCATCCGACCGCAGCGGCGAAAAAGAAGTCATTACCGCACAAATGGTCGAAGAAAAACTGGCCAAATATACCGAAGCTTCCGACTTGTCAAAATTCATTTTGTAAAGAAAGACCCGTGAAAACGACATTGTCAAAGCAGTTGCCCGTTGCAGATGCAAAAAACGCACTTAGTGAGGGAAATGCGCCGGATAACACGAAGCACAGTACCGAAGTGTACACAGACGTACATGAGGATACGAGCACCGGATTATCCAAGCAGTTGCCCGCTAAGCGCGTTTTTCCCTTTGGCGTTTATATCCATTGGCCTTTCTGCAAAAGCAAATGCCCCTATTGTGATTTCTACAAGGAGATTTGCAAAGACGTGCCGCAGGAAGAAATCGTCAACACTTATCTGGAAGATCTGGAGTTCTACCATCGACTGACCGAAACCAAAACCGTAACCAGCATTTTTTTCGGCGGCGGTACGCCCTCATTGCTTGAACCGCGGTTTATTGAAAAAATAATCAGCCGTATCTGCCGGCTCTGGCCAACTGCCGATAATTTGGAAATCAGTCTGGAAGCCAACCCGAACACCGACCGTCCGGACTTATTTGCCGACTTGCGCCGCGCCGGAATCAACCGCCTGTCTTTGGGAATACAGGCGCTGAACGACCGCGACCTGAAGTTTCTCGGCCGTACGCATAATTTGACGCAGGCCCTGACGGCCGTCGATAAGGTACTGCATAATTTCGACAACCATTCGGCCGATTTGATTTATGCCCGTCCCGAACAAAATCTTTCCGATTGGCAGCAGGAATTGGAACAGGCGGTTAAATTCGGCTTTCGCCACATTTCACTGTATCAGCTGACCGTTGAAGAAGGCACCGTCTTTGCTGCCAAGGGCATTCGTCCGCTGGCTGAAAACGCCGCCGCGGAAATGTACGCTTTTACCAATGATTATCTGAATTGTCACGGCTACCCGCAATATGAAGTGTCAAATTATGGTTTACCCTGCCGTCACAACCTTCTTTACTGGCAGGGAGACGACTATATCGGCATCGGCAAGTCGGCGCACGGGCGTTTCCGTATCGGCAACAGAATTTATGCCTCGACCCATCCTCGCAATCTTGAAGAACTGACACCTGCCGAACGGGCCGAAGAGCTTGTCATCATGGGGTTGCGCCTGAACAGCGGCATCGACAAGCGACATTTCAAAGAATGCTGCGGCATTGATTTCGCCGCCGCGGTAAATCAAAACCGCCTTTGCAGCCTTGCGGAAAACGGCTATCTCGAAATTACCGAAAACCACATTCGCGCTACCCCCAAAGGCTTTCCGCTTTTAAACCGGCTGATTGAGGAACTCTGCTGTTAATCGGTGATTCCGTAATCGCCGTTAACCAGCAAAATCAACAACAGCAAAAAGAAAATCATTGAAAATCCGGCTTTGACCGACACGTCGTCGGGAATTTTGCGAGTCCGATTCAAAACATATACAAAAATCGGCGCCACCAGCAGCAAAGCCGTCACATATCCCGGATTCGGCGCCACCCGCAGCGCCAGCGTTTTGGCCGTAATCAGCGCCGCGCTGAACGCCACCATATAAATGCCCGGCCAAACGGTCCGCCGGTTAAAAACATCGGCAGCAAACTGTTTAAATCCGCGTTTTTTTTGAGTTCGAAGATAAAAAAACAAATTATAGCAGCCACTTACAAACAAAGCCACCGCCAGATAATAGGTTATCGCGCCCCACACGCCCGATTGTGAATGAACGGCGATTTCTTTGGTAGCAATGCTCATTCCCGCCAGGGCAAACACCGCCGGCAGAATATAGCGCACCAGCTTCTGCGACACCGGACTCTGCACCATCTGCCAATAACTGACCGTAAATCCGAACAAAACCAGAATCAGACTGATAAACACCGTTCCGTTGCCAAGCAGGTGTTCAAACTGTTCCGGCGTCAGAAACCACCATAAAAAAGTCGTTACCAGAGCCGTTATCGCCATAAAACGCGACGTCGGCCCGGCGCCGAAATCCGCCGAGGCAAAAAACAGATGCGAATCATAAATGCCGATTAACAGCCCCTGAAAAATCAGCAGAAACCAGTAATACGCACTTTCCGGTACCGGAAAGAAGTACAAAAAGGGCATAAAAGCCAGCGATATGCCGAAACCGCGCCAGATTCCGAGCACATAACCGTTTAGCTTATAATGCTGGTTAAACAGCGTATAAATCGCCGTAAAGAAGCCGTAAACCAAACCGTCAATAACCCAAAGCATACAAAAACTTCCCGTAAAATTGTCCTACGGAATATATAGTCGCTTCTTAAACCGATAAAAGAGAGTCAGGCAGAAATCCGCCGGTAAAAATCAAGAATTTTAAGCAGACAGTCGACGCTTATTTCTCTGCCGCCGCTTTCGATACCGGCCAAAACTTCTTCGGCAACGCCGGATTTCTCGGACAGCTGCCGAAAAGAAAGCTGTTCTTCCAATCGTCGGCGAATAAGATACTGACGAATGTTCTGCTGAACAATTCCGAAAATCTCTGAAGTCTGTTCGTTGCGAATTTCCATCGGGTTCTGCGTAAAAAGGAGGAAAATCGTGGCGTGTAAGAGTACTAAGCAGCGCTAGTTCTGATATTAGAAAGCAAAATGCTTTTTATTACAGAAACACCACGATTTCCCACAGAAATCGCAGAAATAACCGGTTTATATCAGTAACGGTATTGATACGATAAAATCGTCATCAATACCGCCCGCTGCTTGTAAAAGCCTCTTACCGCTTCGATTCTCGCGTTTGAGAATACTGGAAGTCACCTGTGAACTTCCATACATCTTCCATATAAACACATCTCCGGCTATTATGCAACCTTTTGTTGGCGCTATTATAATATAAAAAAACTTTTATGGCAACTGTAATTTATCAAAAATTATCAAATTAATCTTTTGATTGAATAAAGACCAATAAAAAAGCAGGCAGCATCAAGCCGCCTGCCAAACAACTTTAATTGTTTATTTATGAGATTCAATCCAGGAAACCAGTGAAGCCTGCGAATTCAGCCCGACCTTAACGTCAACCTGTTTGCCGTCCTTAAACAGGAACATCGTCGGAATACTGCGGATTCCGTATTGGGCAGCCGTGTTCGGAGATTCGTCGACGTTCATCTTGCAGATGGTAACCTTGTCGCCCATTTCCTTGGAAACTTCTTCCAGAACCGGGCCGAGCTGACGGCAGGGACCGCACCATTCCGCCCAGAAGTCAACCAGAACCAGACCTTTAGAGTTAAGAACCTCGGATTCGAACTGACTGTCAGTAATTTGCTTCATCTTATTCCCTTTCAATTTTTGTGGTAACGATAAATGTTATATAAGTTATGATTTATTTATATTAAAGGCTAATAAAATAAAAACAACCAAAATTTACGCAATTTCCATCAGTCTTGCCGTATCGGTCCACAAAATCCAGGTTTCGATTTTCCGTCCCGGATAAACTTCCGCCAACAGTTTCCGATATGCTCCCAGCTGCCGGACATAAACAGACGGAACCTCGGCAACTTTTTCCGCAGCCGGACGATTGGTCTTAAAGTCAACAACAAGAACCCGGTCGTCAAAAACCGCCAGACGGTCAACCTGTGCCGAAACAATCCGTCCGTCTACCACGCCCATAATCGGCACTTCCGCCCTTGAATTTGCGCCAAACAACGCCGAAAAACGGGGATTTTCAATCAAACTCATTACCTCGCCGCAAATCCGTTCCGTTTCATCCGCCGTCAAACCGTAAGCCTCTTTAGCCAGAAAATCGCGGACGACCTGTCTCTTATCCGTCGAACGGACGTCCGGCAAAAACTGCAACAGTTTATGAATAAGACGGCCGCGGCGATAACGGCTGTTTCCGTTTTCGCCAAGCGGGGAAGCCAGCGCCTGTTCATCGTCATCAGGTCTGGACGGCGTATAGGGTCTGGACAACGCATCCTCTTCCGGCGCCGCCTGCGAAATCCACGAAAACACGGGACGCGGCAATTCTTTTTCCGCCGGAAGTTCGTTTTCTTTTACCGTTAGCTGCTGTGCCTTCTCATAAACCAGCGTTCCGTCGCTCTTTTTTTCGCTGATGCCGGCAAAACAACGACGGCAAAGTTCATACCAGGATTCGTCCGAGGCTTTGTTTTTTTTGCGGTAACCGCAAATGCAAAGCCGGTCCTCTGCCCTCGTCAGCGCCACATAGAGCAGACGGCGGTATTCCTCCAGCGCCAGTTCGGCTTCCCTGTTTTTGATTTCCGCGCAGTTTTTTTCATAATCTCCGGCCGTCAGCGGATAATAAAAAATATCGTCCCACAGCAGACCGCCCTCCTTTTTGGTTCCGACCACCCGAACCGTATCCGGCAGAATGACAATCGGCGCCTGCAGCCCCTTGGAACCGTGCACGGTCATAATCCGCACCACGTCGGCATCGCTCTGCTCCAGTTCCCTTTTAATTTCAATTTCATCCTGTTTAATCCGCGCAATGAACCCTTGCAGCGTCGGAACGTGTTCCTGCTCATATGCCAGCGTCAGATTGACAAACTCGTCCAGACCGTCTTCAACCTCATACCCCATCCGCTCCACGAATTTTTTGCGCCCGCCGAGCGTACTCAGCACATAACCGTAAAGTTCAAACGGCCGAATATAGTCGGCCTTGTCCAGCAAATCCTGCAAAATCCCGTAAACAGCCGCGTATTTTTCATCTTTTCCGAGCCTTGCCCAAACCGTTGCCGTACCGCGGCCGTAACACAAACGGAACAAATCGTCGTCATTCAAGCCGAACAGCGGCGACTTCAAAACCGTTGCCAGCGTCAGATCGTCATTCGGCAGCAGCAAAAACTGTCCCAAAGCAATCAAATCCTGTATGGCAATCTGTTCCAGCAGCCGGATTTTATCAATTCCCGCGACATTTACCCCGGCATTTTTGCATTCGCGAACCATCTCTTCCACAAAAGCGTTGCGGCGCTGCACCAGTATCATAAAATCCTTGTAACGCACCGGCCGATTCTGTGAAACCAGAATATCCCTGCTTTCGACGGATTGTTTTATTCGCCGGGCAATCTGTCGCGCCAGCCTGGCGCTGGTCGATTCGCTGCCGCGGCGTTCCACCGGCGGCAGCCAGATATCTTTGTTTTCTCCTTCTTCCGGCTCAATCAACGGCCAAAGCTCAACTTTGCCGCCGTCACCGAAACGAAACGGAATATGCGCAATGTCCTCGCCTTCGCCGGCCACGCCTTTGGCAGCCGCCCCGTCACGAAACAGTTCGTTAACCGTATCCAGAACCGCTGCCGTCGAACGGAAAGAAACATCCAGATGAATCTGGTCAAAATTCGCCGACTGTGCGGCAAAATATTTTCGCATTTCGTCAAAACCGCGCGGATCCGCACCCTGAAAACTGTAAATCGACTGTTTCCGATCGCCGACGGCAAATACCGTCCGCACTGCCTCACCCGCGCCTTCGCCGGCAAAAAAATCTGCAGTCAGCGCTTTGACAATCGCCCATTGATCCGGCGAAGTGTCCTGCGCCTCGTCAATCAGTACATGGTCAATGCCCCCGTCCAGCTTAAACAAAACCCAGTCCGCCACCGCACGGTTTTCCAAAAGGGCACGGGTCAGCACAATCAAATCCTCATAGTCCATTTTCGAATGGACTTTCTTAAAACGGTTATAACCGCTGATCAGGTCTTCCGCCAGAAACAAAACCGCCCTCGTCGAAGCCAGCAGGCGCACCGACTTCAATTTGTCTTCCAAAGCCAGTATCCGTTCGGCCTCCGCCGCCGCGCTCTCGGGAAGCGCCGCATAATGTTTAAGCGTTTCCCTGTCGCCGGCTTTGGCATAAGGCTCGCCCTTCTGCGTCAAAAATGCCGTTTTATAATTTTCATACATTTCTGCGGGAAATCCGGCTTCCGAAACCGCCGCCAGTTTCTCGGCCTTTGCCTTGTCCTTTACGCCGCCATGCTGCCAGGCCTCAATCAGCCGCAGCATTTCCGCCCGGTCAATCTTCGCCATAAACGCTTCCGTCAAACCTTCGGCCGTGTCTTTCTCTCCGACATTCAGCCGCCGGCTCAACTCGTCAATTACCGCGCCGGCGTCGCCGTAAGCCGCAAACAGACGGACGATTTTGTTCCGTCCCGCCGCAATCGAGTTCATAATGTTCGGAAACTGAAACTCGCTTACGTTCCGGGTCAGATAAGCCAGTGCCTGCCCGGCACGGCTTTCCGGCGCCGTTTCGATTTTTTGCAACAGCGCCCTTTTAATATCGTCCATCGCCTCAGCCGCCGTCCGGTCGTCCATAACCTCAAAATACGGCGATACCTTCGCTTCCAGGGGAAACCGCTTCAACACTTCCTGACAAAAGCTGTGTATCGTCTGAATTTTCATTCCGCCGGGAGTGTCCAGCAAAATGGCAAAAAGTTTTCGTGCCTGAGCCTCCAACCTGGCATAGTCCTTATGGTTCTCCGGCAGACTCCCCAAAAGTTTTGACAGTTCTTTATGTAAATCGTCATCGCCGGCAACCGCCCAGCGGCTCAACCGGCCGGCAATGCGCGAACTCATTTCCACCGCCGCCGCCTTGGTATAAGTCAGACAGAGAATTCTTCCCGGCGGCACACCGTTCAGAAGCAGCCGCAGCACCCGGTCGGAAAGCACTTTGGTCTTGCCGGTTCCCGCCGAAGCTTCTACCCACACCGAGCGCGCCGGATCTGCCGCCCGCCGTTGTTGTGCCGTCGCCTGCTCGCCCCTTTGTTTTCGTGTTGCGGCAATATCGTCAGTCATCAAAAGGTCTCACTCCTCATTTTCCGTTACCGACCACTCGCGCACCCTGGCCAGATGTTCATAATCCGAATATTTCGGCGCCTGTTTAGGATTCGGCTGGCTGATATAGGCCGTTTTTTCAAAATCAAAAACCGAGGCCAGCGTCACAATCCGCTCATAACTTTTATCCAGCAGCTCATTCATATTGTTCTCAATAACCGTTTCCTGACGCCCGAGCTGCCAGTATATCAGCCGGCCGACCTCCGTCGCCGGAATATTTTGAAATCCGCCGAATTTGGCTATCAGTCCCTCTATCGGCAGCTGCGGAGCATAACCGCCTTCCACTTCTTTTACGCTGCGGGCATATCCTGTTTTATAATCGATGACGTTAATCTTTCCGTCTGTCGTTTCATCCACCCGGTCGGCTTTGGCCGTAATCGTAAACTTGCCGGCCGGCGCTTCGAAACTGAAGCTTCCTTCGATTTCGCTGTGAACTTTCCTTACCTGCGGCCGATAATTACGCTCGGCACCGACCAGCCAGTCGACTGTTTTTTCAAACGTCGGCCACCAGAAAGCCCGCGTTTCCATCGCAATTTTGTTTTCCGCAAAATATTCCCGTCCAAGTTCCAGCAACTCGGCTTTTGCATTCTCAGGAAAATCCGCCGGATGACGGTTGTTGAACTTTTCCAAAACGGCGTGAATAATCGTTCCGTAATCTTTCAGGCTCAAATCCTGTTCCAGCTCGTCCAGCTTTTTCAGCTTCAGAATATATTTGGCATAAATGATATACGGATCGCGCATCCAGTTTTCGACTGCGCTCGCCGACATCACTCGCGGCCGGGCTTCAACCGGCGGCAGCGGTTCCGGCGGCGGCAGACGCCTGAAGACTTCTGCCCGGTCAATAAAATCGGCCCAGGATTTGAAAGCTTCGTCTTCCAACCCGGCTATATCTGCGCCCAAAGCTTTAAGCACCGTTTCCAGACGCATCCACCAGCGCGACTTGACCATCGGCGTACCCTGCACGCGCTCCGCCCGGGTCAGATAAACACGGTCTGCTGCCAGCAGCTGGCAAAAATCATGCGCCAGAACGCCGACCGTCTTTTCCGGCATGTCGATCAGACCCTTGGGCTGGGGCGTGTAATTGTGCTGCATATACATGTGGTAAAAGCTCAGCGAGCACTCCGAGCGGTTGTCATTGACCGAGACGTTGAACACATTGGCAAACTGGGGCTTCATGACGGGCACCTCCTGCAGATTTCCTGCGCCCATTATACCACAGCGGTGATGGAAACGGGTGGTCAATTTTTGCACATTTTCAGGAAAGATGTTCAAAATCTATTGCGATATCGGACAATGTCCTGTATAATGTGTCTACCAGTATGCGACTTTTTTAACATGGAGGGGAGAGCCGTTTGAAAGACCTGAAGTATCTTTACGAATTTGAAAAGCTGCT